>OKGZ01000015.1_pt1 | contig 209601 bp, 203 predicted proteins | sample 1612441 | NCBI WGS metagenome assembly OKGZ01 (sample SAMN04436796, study PRJEB24849) | human gut metagenome | biome: human gut; feature: NICU; material: stool | host: Homo sapiens | place: USA: Saint Louis, MO | collected 2011-05-10
CATAACAACTGATTAAAGTTTATACCGAAGATGTTGCATTCCATTTAACTTACTAAAGTTCATAATTGCTGCTGAATGCGATAATTCCGTGCCGCCGAAACTGCTCCCGTTGTTTGAAAAATGGTTCCCCCATCGTCACAAATTTTTTGGCTTCAGCTGATCTGGCGATCACGCAGCCGTCGTTATTACTGAGAACTACGACAGGGCGGCCTCTTAGGTCAGGACGGAATACAGTTTCGCAGGAAGCATAAAACGAGTTAACGTCAACGAGTGCAAACACGTTAGCCTGCCGATTTAATAATGTACGTAACTAAGCCGAAAATCTCCAGACTGTCCTCAGATCCAATCTTAATAGGCTGGTATGCCGGGTTTTCAGGCGCCAGCATCACTACAGGATGTAGCTGCAGCCGTTTAACAGTAAACTCTCCATCTACGGCGGCGATGACTATATCTCCATGCTCAGCTGTTTTTGCGCTATCAACCACCAGCAGGTCTCCCTCCCCTATCCCTGCGTCCCGCATCGAATCGCCCGCGGCCTTTACAAAGTAGGTTGCGCTGGGATGTCTTATCATCAGCTCATTGAGATCAAGGCGTTGCTCTACGTAGTCTTGCGCCGGAGATGGAAATCCACACGGCACAAAATCGGAAAAAAGAGGGAGCGTGACAACTTCACGCAAATCTGCTGGTTTAATGAACTGCATATCAATTACCGCATGAACACTGAATGCATATACAGTAGTTTTATTGTTTTCAAAGATCAATATCCCTTCCTTGATAAGGCCATTTGGCAGCTTCAACCTACTACCAGACTTTGATTTTTTACCTTTGTAAATTTCTAGGCTTTTAGACCAGAGCCCTTTGACAGATAGCACCAAAGGGGCTATCATTAATCACATGAGGTAGCGGAAAGGCCGCAGCCCAAGCCCGAAAGGATGAACAAATGAGCAACGAAATGACCCATGCAGAACTAGCGAAAGTTAACGCAGAAATTGCAAAGCTGATTGCCGAGACCTCAAAACTCAATAGGGAATCAGCCTGGTATCCGATAGTTGTGGCATCCGGCCTTATCGGCGCGGTCGCTACCATCACAACGGTACTGCTCAAATTCATTTAACAGGAAGCCCCGGAAGGGGCTTTTTGACAGGTACTCTATGCGACTCATCAATGATTACACGCCCCCGTCACCGGAAGATTTGGAAAAATTGAAGGAACGGCTAGGCTTTACAGGAAACCAAATGGCGGATTTGGCTGGCGTGGCCAGTAACAGTCAGTGGAGAAAATACACTGGCGGCGCGGAACCACGCGCTATGTCTCCACACATCCTGTTTTTCATGGCTGCACAGCTGGCACTTGATGAGAACGAGCTGACTCGCGTGCTAGCTAAAATGAAAGAGATAGGGGCATCGCTATAGGTTGCGTTTTTCAAGCTCCTCCACTCGTCTTGCCAGTACCTGAATTGCGGCCAGGGCATCCATAAGTAAGGGGTTAGAGTCCAGCACCAACTTCGCCTGTGTGATAACCTCATCACCCTGCTGATACGTCAACTCGCTTTCTTTAACATAGGCCTCGTCAATGGTCCTGATTTGCTGCGCAATTACGCCACGGCGAACTCGCTCCTGCTCGTCATCTTTATAGATAAACGTTACCAGCCCCATTTTGCAGATATTATCTAATGACTTTTCTCCATCTGTGGCCTTCACTTCTTTTTTATAATTAATATCTGAGGTTCCAGCCCACTGGACATATCCTCTATTCCCTAATATCTGACCATCGTTAAGGAATTGCCAATATTGCATTTGTGCGCTATAACCCTGAACAGATAAAACAGCTTTATGGTTATACCCGGAATATTCTTCAAACCATAACATCGCTCCCGCTTGGCCATTTGAATCCGACCCTCGTGAAAGAAATCGAGATGACCACCTCGGTGCCGAAATAACACTTCCGTTACCTCCCTGCGGGTCCTTTGTATCCATTCCTAAAAACGCTAAAGCGTCATAGACGCGTACCGTTCTGGCAGAATCCGTCCACCCCAAAACATTGAGATTTTTTTCAATAGTAAACCCGCTAGTTACGTTTAAAACATCTGCGTTCCACGCTATAATTCTCTGAGTATAATCAGAAGTTGAATTATTATAATGAAAGTCAATATATGGAGTGGCAGATGATAGCTCTATATTTCCGGCATACAATGCGCTCTTTGTTTTAATTGCCCCCTCCGAAGATATATCGCCCTTAGCCGACAGGCTCTTCGAAAACTGCACATCTGTGTCTTTTCGCGCACCATTTTTTATAAACGGATCGACCTGTTCGAGTAGTTTACTCCATGATCTAACAACACCTTTAGAACCATCCGGTTTGTTGATAGTTACATCACCAGAGCCGAATAAAAAACTTTGCTGATTTGCAAGGTCAGTATAGGTTTGGTTAAAACATTTCTGAATGCTTGTGGCTAGTTCATCACTGATAGTTGCCATCATTATCTGCCGTAATTGAATATTGCGTATGGTATATTCAGAATCTCTCGATTGCTAAAAGTATTTCCGAATGATTTTTGGTATCTCTGCTGCCATTTATATTGGAGGGTGGCACCATCCCACCGCATAAATAACCCACTGTATCCCAGCGAAGTGCCATCATAAGATACATTTCCAGGGGTGTTATTTAACAGTATCCACGGATTAAACCCAGGTGAGATAGACTGCACATTATTATCAACATCTAATGTTGGATGAATAAAACCTTTAATACGTGGCATATCATAAGAGCTAATATCAGACCATATAAGCTCTCCTCCTCCATTGTATACATTGAGGTAACCTTTTTGCAGGGATTGCGTTCTACTTGTCCGGATTATCTCAACCCCACCAGGTTTAAACATCCACGCTCCCGGTATACCCCAGGAGCCTGGGGTAAATCGGAACCAATGTAAAAATCCTTCCGTGGGATAAAAATTGGATGACAAATAGCCAAGCTCTTTTAAGTCTCCAAATGGCGTACTACCACCATAAGCGCCAACATCATTTAGTGATGGAGTCCGTTTATCGTAGAACACCGTATGCCTGTGGTCAGAGTCTATAACAATCGCGTTACTATCGTTTCTTACTACAAAACCATAAGCCATTATTTGAACCTATATATATCCACTAACACATTGGAATCATAAGCGAGGGCATACCCATCCATATATCTAACCTCAACACTCCCGTTTGTGGCTATCGCTATTAAATCGGTCAGTAGCAAGCCGTTATTCCATGAATCCAAACCTTTTACAATAGTTGCAAAATACTCGCTATCGTTTATATCCATTCCATACCATGCGGCTACCTGACCTGCTGGAACTCTAACCTGTATTTGTGTAACGAATCTGGTAGAGTAATCTCCCATGTCGAACATAACAGTTCCATCCGGATGCCTAACTAATAAGCCATAACTCATTAATATAACCCCATTGTTACACGAGCCACTCCATTCTGGTCAAATACTTTCATGCCAGATGAATCTATAGTTACCCGGCCTCCTCCTCCAGAACCATTTATAGAAAAATCACCATTTTTATTTAGTGCCCAGCCTGACCTTTGCCATACGTAGTTAGTTGAAGATATATTGTTTGCAATTTTCGCAAAATCAATTGAGGCATCTTTTATCATTGCGCTACGAATATATGCGTTTGCCCCCTCCACGGCGAATGCCATCACCTGATTACCAGCAGCTCCGGGGGTATAAATTCCGAACATATCAGCAGATACCAGAAATTGACTCTGGCCACTACCGTTAATGCCCAGCTGAATACCGGCGACCACCGGCGTGCCGCCGTTCCCAGTCGCAACCTTAACGCCCCACTGCGCCCCGAGCTTGCCGTTGATATCAGCGACCGTTGATGCCGTCTGCTGCACCGTCGCCGACATGTCGCCATATTTCGAGTTCAGCGTATTGACCTGCTCTGTCGTGGATTTCTCCAAATCCGTGACCGTTTTATTGGTCTGCGTGATAGAAGCGCTGTTATCGCCGATCATGCTGCGCATCTGATTAAACCCGTTGGCCATAGCCAGGCCATTTTGAGCCACGGTTTCATTCAGACCAGAGATAGAAGACTCAGTATCATTAACGCGTGATGTAAGTTTTGATACCTCCGTTGTTGTTGACGTAATTTTCCCTTCCGCGTTGGTAACGCGAGTAGTCAGCCCTTGCAGAGAGCTGGCTATCCCTATTGATGATGTGACAACAATATTCCTTATGAGGATCCTTGCGGTAGATGGTGTCGCCGAGGCAGAGGCAAATCTCAAATAGACAAACTGCCCATTATACGAGTCCGGTATTACCAGCTTAAATTGCTTAGCCTGATACCCGGTTTTAATTCCTGACATCCAGCCTTCCTGGCGGGCAACCCACTCCTGCGGATTAAAACCAGGCGATGATACAAATCCTACGCTGTCCGAACTGGTCGCTGTAACTGCAACAGTCGATCGCATTTCAAATGACACCATCATCTGCATTCCGGCCTCTACGGGTATCGCGGTAACGTTAGCGACGCGAATTGAATCACTCCCCGTTTGCAGCGCCTTTTCTCCGCTATTGTAGGTAAATGATGACCCCGTACCAGAGTCTCGCCAGCTGTCCGCGCCGCTCGATAAATCACCGTTGACTATCTGATTGCCCAATATCAACATATTATTAAGCTGTCTGATCGCATCACCCTGAGATGTCAGCGTCCCTCCCTGCTGCGTGACCTGACTCTGCAGAGCCTGGAGCGCGCTTGAGTCAGCTTTCGCGTTAACTTTGGTTGTTAGTCCATTTAAATCAGTCTGACTAGCCTTGGTACTCAGGCTGTTTGTCAGGCTGGTAATGCTTTTACCCTGAGAAGATATCGCCCCCTCGGCATTACTTACCCTATTTGTCAGTGAAGAAATAGCGCCGGCGTTTGCTGATGAAAGGGCTTCAGCGGTCACGTCAATCAGGAATACATCATCGAAATACTGTTCGCCGGCAGAAAGCGAAGACATTACGCTGAGGGTAATGACCATATCCTGCGCCGGAGACCAGTCCGCCGATAAATATGCCCAGGATGAAACCGAAGACATATCCGGCCTGATCCTTAACTCCTGCAAAAAGGCATCGGACTCAGTCCCTATCCTCAATTTGTTATAGGCTTCGTTATCCACTACAGCGGATCCGTTACGACGATAATAAATGCCGTATCTGTACGTTCTTCCTGATGCCACTGACAGCCTTTGCTTGAGCGCCGCCGTCCCGGATGTGGCTTTAAGTATTTTGCTGCCGCTCCTGGGATTGACGGCCTCGATAATACTGAAAGGGCCCGACGCCTCCCACTCCTGCGTATTTATTTCAAACGAGGCGTTCCTGAGCATGTTGCCCGGGGTCGCTGCCCTTGAGCCGGCATCATTTGAAATGCTGGTCAGCGTATTATTCAGGCTGGTCATTGACGCCGACTGCGACTCTAACCGCCCTTCTGCAGAGCTGACGCGGTTAGTGAGACCGGTGATAGCGGCTCCCTGGGCCTCCGTTTTTTTAACGTCAGTCACGTCAACGACAAAGGCATCGTCAAGGTAGATGTATCCCGAATTAAGGGATGCCCTGAATGACAGCGTCAGCGTGGCGTCATTTACAGGCGTATACTCCGCGCCAAACCGTGTCCACACCCTCCCCGTGGACAGATTGTCCATCGTCAGCGGAATGTCCTTCACCGGGCCGCTGTCGTTGCGCAGGCTGATTTTGGTATTTCCCGGGTCGCGGATCTCCATTACCGCCTCACGACGCAGGAACCCGCCAAATTCATACGTGCGCCCCGCCCGCATAAATACGCTCTGATCTACAACGCATGGTGAGCCGGTCACCTGCCCTGCGCGAAGAATAACTTTCCCCGAGTGCGGGTTCTGCGCATTGAATATCTGCCAGGTTGTGTTGCCCCAGCCCGTAAACCCACGTTCAAAGGAGGCATTCTGCAGTATGTTACCGATGACCTGCCCCGAAGCGTCCAGGTCGTTTTGCGTCTGCGCCAGGTTATTTTCCAGCGCAGTGAGCGAGCTGCCCTGGGAGGTAATAGTGCTCCCCTGCTGAGAAACCTTCTGCTCCAGAGACTGCAATGCTGACGACGACGCCTTTGTGGCCACGTCTGAGTTCGTCGCTGATAAATCGCCGCGGAGTTTCGTTATCAGCGCAGCCTGGGCCGCAATATCCCCCTCATCGTTACTCACCCGCTGCGTCAGACCGCTCAGGGCATCTGATGTTGCGGTGAGCTGGCTTTGCACATCATCAGCAGCCGGCGACCAGTCAGTCCCCCTGTTCCCCCTCTCAAGCTGAATGCGGACGATGTTGCAACCGGTTTGTTGCGTAGTGTCTTCGAAAATCATCGTTACGGCGCTGTTAGTGAGCGCCATCACCGAATACGCTGGCACTCTCATCGTTCCGGTCCAGCGATACACCGTCGCTGATTCCTGCGTAATCACGCCGGTGTAGGCAAACAGGCGCAACGACCAGTTATCACCGCCGGGCCTTTTCCCCAAGGCAACGGACGTGAACGGTTTTGTAGTACCAAAATTCGGCTCCAGCTCTGTGAACCACAGGGAGTACGTAAAGTCAGTATCCTGGCTGAGGGTCAGGGAACGCAGATCCTTAATCGCCGTCAGCCCCCACTGTTCGTAACGGCTGGCCGGCGATTTTTTGGCGACGGGCGCTGCGCTTCTGTCCGTGTTCAGCAGAAGGTTAGCGCCGCCCACGCTCAGGCCGTCAAAGCTGCCCTGCAGTTGAGTCAGGGCCTGTCCCTGGGATGTCAGGGTATCACCCTGCTTCGTTACCTCCTGCGACAGCTGCTGAACGCTGTCGGCACTGGCTTTTGTCCCCACGTCTGCATTCACCGTCTCCAGGTCATTGCGCAGCTGGGTCAGCGCACTACCCTGTGACGATATGTTGTCGCCCTGCTGGGTCACCTGCGCCTGCAGCGCCTGCATTGCTGACGCATCCGCCTTCGTGGCAACTCCGGTCCGCTTCGTGACAATAACGTTGCGAATCATCACTCGAGCGCTGGATGGCGCGACAGAGCCAACGCCAATGCGGAAATAAATATATTTCGCGGTATACGCTACCGGGATCGTAAATTCCTGATTAAACGACGACCAGTCTGTTGTCAGACGCTGCATAAACCCAGTCGCATTCATTCCGTCTATCCAGCCTACGGGATTACCAAGATCCGAAATGAACCCCATCGTGTCCTGGCCGCCGCCTGTATAGCCGTCTGTGCCACGCATTTCGAGTGAAAGCGTAATTTTTTCACCGGGCTCGACAGGGATTGGTGTCACGTTAGCAGTACGGATTGATGCCGTCGTTGAAATCAGAGCTTTTTCACTACTCCATTTAAACCCGGATCCATTACCTGAATTAACCCAGCCGGCAGTCGACGTTGAAAACGTACCGTTATAAATTTCGCTGCCTGAGATTTGCGACGCGCCGAGGGTTGTCAACTGGTCTGACTGAGAGGTAATACTGTTCTCTGTAGCTGTTACACGCTGTGTCAGAGACTGCAGCGCGCTCGAGTCAGCCTTGGTATTTATCTTCCCGTTCAGCGTAGAGACAGCGGCATTAAGCTCACCCTGCAGCGATGTGATTGCCTGCCCCTGAGATGAAAGCGTTTTCCCATTCTGAGTAACAACGTTCTGTAATTGCTGCAGCGCGCTGGCATCCGCCTTCTGCGCTACATCATTTCGAACCTTACCCAGCTCCTGCTGAGTATTACCCAGCGATGTGCTGATTTGCGTTAACGTCCCTGCCTGACTGGTTTGCTCATCCGTCAGCGTATCGAGCCGCTGACTCACCTCAGATTTATTCGCGTTAAAATCCGTTTGAAGCGCGGTTACATCAGAGGCAATGGCCTTTTCAGCAGTAATGCGGACTTTGCGCTCATTAAATATCAGACCGCTAGTCAGGAGGTTCGGATCTGCACTGGTACTGCTTCCTCTCAGCTGTACTGCCAGCAAATTTCGGGATGCTGCTTCGGCTGAGTCTGCGGCCGTCATTGCAGAGCGCAGATCCTGAATCTGTGCCTGCGATGCACCTGGTGATGGGCGACCTACTGCCAGCCAGTCGATCGCAAAATAGTTAGATGCATTCTGGTTTTTTGAGAAATCAAATCTCAACCGGCGGATAATATCTGATGCCTGCCAGGGAATGTCAGCGATCGAGATAACGCTGATACCAGTATCAGGGTCAAACGCAGGCTCCGGAATAGCCAATCGGCGGCTATCCTGCCACCCCTGCTCTCCGGCGCCAATCCAGTATACGTAACCTGACCAGGTGGGGCTCCCGACACGCTTCATCCGCAGGCGGAGGTATTTATACGAATCCCCATTGATGGCCAGCGGGTTGGGTGACCGCATCGTTGATGTCGAACCCGCCGGTAATATCCAGCCATCGTCAGTTACCGACAAAAGGGTATTGTTGGCATCATCCTGTGCCCACCCTTCCGGACCACTGTCGTAATACCAGATTTTCAGGCTATCGAATTGCTCTCCAGTCCCGGCGCTGATCGACGCGATCTGCTGCGCCAGGCTATCAAAGCCATCCTGCATTGTGGTATTCGACGAGCTGATCTGAGCCTCAACCTCGTTTCTCGCAGCTAATAAATCAGCGGCGGCCTGGGCGGCTACTTGGCTCGTATTATCACGAGCATCTGCTGCGGTCTGAGCTACATCCTTCGCGCGTTTTTCAGCTTCCGCAGTCACTGCTGCTTTGCGGTCAGCGATCTCTTTAACGATGGTATTGGTATTTTTCGTGATGCTGCCAGCCTGATCAGCTAACTGCTCAGCTTGATGCGCGACCCCTCTTGCGGCCTCATCCGCAATTGAACGCGCCGCATCAACGGCATCAGAAATAGACTGTGAGACGTCTGCATTATCCTGAATGCCCTTATTCAGCTCACCCCAGGTATCCGTGTCACGAATAGCGTCGTCCAGATTTTTGTAATAATCATCCATGTTGTCGCTGGCCATTCCGTAGACCCAGCCTGTCCAGGGTGATTTGTTCCCGAGTCGGTCGACAAGGCGGGCGCGATACCAGAACTGCTGTGCGAACTGCAGGCCCATCTGCTGATATCGGTTGCCGGGGTAGGCAACATCGGTCAGCGGCAGCGCACCATTCCCCAGCCCATCAGGACTGTACTGCACTTCGGTCCGCTGAGTGTCTCCCGAGTTAGCCGGGAAACCCCAGGAGATTTCAATGCCGGCCGTGAGCGAGGTGGTGGCCAGCCCCACCGGCGCCAGCGGTTCGCCGATTTTTCCCGTCAGCGTCTTCTCTTCAGAGTACGCCCATCCGCTGGACACTTCTGCAGCGTTGATTGCCCGGACGCGCACCAGATAGCGACCGGCATAAATACCGCTGACCTCAAAGGAGGTGGTAGAACTGCGCGGAACGTTGACCCAGTTACCGTCGTTACGGCGCCACTGAGCCTCATACGAGATGGCATTTTTAACGGCAGCCCAACTGGCCTGCATGGTTTCAACGCTGATGCCCTGGTTCACTACTGAATATGACGTGATGGACACGCCCTCCGGCGCAGCCTGATGTCCCGGCGGAACTACGCTCACCGGACGGTCGTCAATGATGGCGCCGGTATCGATACGGGAGAACTTATCCGGATCGTGGGCAGCTCCAGATACAGTAAATGTGCCATCGCTGTTATCGGACACGCTTACCACACGATACTGCTGCAGATACAGCTCATCCCACTCAATAGCCCACACGGACTCCGTCTGAGGGGCTTCGCTGAATGGGATGGTGATGGTGACCTGGCGGGCGCCGTTAACGGACTGAATAGTCCTGCTCTGGGAGGTTCCTGACGGCAGGTTAATCTGCAGGCGCGCACCGGGTTTGGCGTCAACGCTGCGGTCAAAGGTAATGACTCGTCCGCTGACAGCGCTAATGCGACCGCCGTTGGAACGACCTGCCAACATTTCATCTGCGACGGCGATAATGTAACCCGGCTGCGGGATATTACCATCGAGGCCAACGCCAAACGTAACGACACGGTCTTTATTATTGGTAAGGATACCCCAGCGGCCTTTCCTGTTCGCCTCCGACTGACGGGTACATCCGATGGCCGTCATTTCCAGCTGATTGAAGCCATAGCGCGCTACCAGTGGCTGCTCGAAAACAGGCTCCATGGCGTCAGAATAGGCGTTGGCCGGGTCTGACCATGACACCAGTGCAGTGGTGTAACGCGTTTTTGCGGAACTGCTGGAGTAGGTAAACTTACCGTCAATCACATTTGCCCGGGTATACGTGTAATCCACATCGCGAGGCATATCAGCCAGGGCAACAATCTGATCACCTCCCCAGTAGACCATACCCCGAAAAATGGCCGCGAAGTCACGCAGGACGGTATAGGCGTCATTGCGATCCTGCACGTAAACGTTACAGGTATAACGAGGCTCTACACCATCGCCTCCCTTTCCATCCGGGACCAGTTGGTCGCAATACTGAGCCACCTCGTAGAGCGTCCACTTGCTGATGTTTTCAGCGGTCAGGCGGTTGCCCAAGCCAAATCGACCGCTCACCACCAGGTCATAAAAAATCCAGGCTGGGTTATCGGTCCACGCCCACTTGAATGCACCGGTCCAGACGCCAGAATATTCCCGGGTCTCAGGGTTATAGGTATCCGGCACCCGGATTACGCGCATTCTGGGCTCACAGGCAATCTGCGGAATAGAGCCATTAAACTGACTGGAATCAAATTCGATATACAGCAATGCGGTGTTCGGGTAGCGTAATTTTGCGTCGATGACCTCTGTGTAGCTTTCCAGAGTCATTTTATCGCCGACTTTTGCGCTATTAGCGTCAGCAGTAATTTTGCGCAGACGTACAGTCCAGGTACTTGCCGCCTGAGGGAGTTCAATACGATGGCTACGCTCATAGCCCGACGTCGTTTTCCCGGTTACGGCCGTATCAACAACCGTCTGCCAGCTGCCACCATCAGTTTGCAGATCGATGGCATATTTCACCGTATTACCGACCAGATCCCCGTCATCTTCCTGAGTGAACAGTGACGGCCATTTCAGGCGCAGACGGATCGCAGACATCTGAGCATTCGTGAAGGTGTGAGTCCAAGCCGTAGCGCTCTTTATCTCAGTGCCCACACTAATTTCATTCTCAGAACCCGGAATACCCTGGATATAATTCTGCGCCTGAGTGCCTGGACGGAACTCCCATGCCACGCCGCTGAAATTCTGGGAGCCGTCGGCATTCTCCAGCGGGGTGCCATCCAGATAAATATCCTTTGCCGTCAGGCCACCAGCGAACTCCCCTTCACCCAGCGCCAACAGAATTTTAGCCTTTGCGACCGACTGCAGATCATCAGGTTGCTCAACTGGAGTACGCGTTTTTGGTTTACCGCCCTTGCGGCCTTTAATTACGGTTGCTGTTGACATATTACGCCCATAAAAAAAGCCACCCGGAAGTGGCCTGATGGAAAAGTTATTTATTATTGCTGGTCTTCAACATATATCCCGGCAGAGATAATAGCTCCGCCTATACGCCGCCGACCATATCCAAGCGGTACAGGATTACCCTGGGCAGTGGTGTTAGTCACACTACCAAAAGCATAGGATGCTTTATTGTCGCTATCTTGCTTAGAAGAGATACCGCTTGGTTGAGGTGAAAGCATTTGAATAACGCCACCAGCCATCATGCCAAACCCAGTCGTCATGAGCCCGGCGGCCAATGGCGATGCAGTGCCACCTGACATATAAGTCATAATGGCACCGACTGTAATAAGGACTGCACCAGCGATGGTTTGTAATAACCCTGCCTTTTTACTCCCAATAATGACAGGAACTATTCTTATAACTTTACCAGAGGTGCTGCAGTCTAATTCATCTTTGCTTAAATTAACTTCCCCTTTGAACACAGCAAAAGTCAAGCCTTTCTCCTCGCTTTTGCTCATGAACTTTCTAAAACCATCAATTGTTGCCGCAAGAGATACGGCTGCATCGGAAACGCGAGAGATAAGCCTATTATGTTTACGCCCAAATTCCTTTCCAAGTTGCCCACTTAATAAAATGGTTGTCATTACCTCTTGCATACACACCCCCAATTAAAAAGGCCGCATTGCGGCCTTGATGATGAAATTAGAGCGAGATAGGTCTAATATCTAGATTGCCACTTGGGTCAGCAGATAAACGAACGCCTTTATGTTGCCCAGGCTTTAATACCACCTCTCGCTCATTAATAAAATCGTCTGCAATGCAGAGCTTTCCTTCACCCTTGAATCCCAACATCCACTCACCAGCTGGAAGTTTAAAGTCAGCTCTTTCGCTGGTACTTAAACTAGCCGCGCGTTTTTTATTAATATAAAAGCCATAATAACACCCACCGCCTAACATTCCATGGTCTCGGATTACAGTCAGAGTTGCACCGTTATCAATAGGTTCTTGATAAGAATAAACTCGATCCTTTGGAGCTAACTTGGCCTTGGCCGGGTCCGTTGCTGATGTAGCACAGCCAGTTAAACTCAGTACAGAAAGTGCTATAATTAATGCTTTCATATTACTATCCCTTTATTGTCATTTTCTCCGAGGTTAACACATAGAAATGTGACGGACGATCTTCATCGTTCTCTCCTGCCAGTAACCTCCATACGGCACGCGCTGGCTAAGGTGTCCGTAGAGATGGTGCAGCAGCATGTTTCCCTCCAGCAGGATCCCGGCATGATTCCACTTACTCGCCTGCACCTGCATGATGACCATATCGCCAGGTTGCGGCGCACCAGAGAACTCCCGAAATCCGCACTCGTACCAGTGGTCGCGGTATAAATTCTCAGTAAAGCGGTCTTCCCACCACGGATAATCGAGGCGAAGATCGGGAAGCTCAACGCCGTGCGTTTGCCTGAAGTAGCTCATGATGAGCCCGTAACAGTCCGTATGTCCCAGCACAAATGGCCGCTCCAGCAGCGGCAGTTCCCCCCGGGGCTGTATGGTCCGAAGGTCCCCATCCGGCCAGCTGACGATGTGCCATGGTAGCAGGGTTGCATCGCACTGAGCCTTATCCAGCTCGCTGGGTTGGGTCGTCGCATCAGGGTGACTGTGGACAATAGCAATCACCGTCCCCCAGTCCTCCGCCGCGGCATAATCCTCAGGCGACAGGTGGAAGTGCTCCTCTGGCACTGAGGCCAAGTTACGGCAGCGAAAATAACGTTCAACACGGCTCTTCTGACAAACGACCCCGCAACACTCCCGTGGATACTCCGCAGCTGCGTGAGCCATGATGGCATCAACTGTTTTCTGGCGCATGTCAGCTCCTTATCAACGAGGTGCCCGGGAACCCACCGAAAGGCAGCTCGTTATTTTCGCCAAAGCGCAGCTTGCAGGCCCGCAATGTACCGTTACAGATATCCTGAGCAGGATCATCGACGGGGGTATTATTTTTGTCGAAGTAGCGGCTGCCGGCATAATCGCAGCCTTCACCAGAACGATATTGGTTGCGGATACACCAGGTGCAGAGAGAATGCAGTTGCCGCGTAGGGATCATCAACCCCTGCAGGTCCATTGGACTCGAGAGTGTAAATTCGACAGCCTCATTCGACTCACTGCTCTTCGCATCGATGTAAAAGACCTTCAGCTTCTCCTGCGTCGGATCGGCCGTTGGGTTTCCAGCCGGGAAGTTCTCAGCATCCAGATACTGCGCCAGCGTATCATGGACAGACACCTTAGCCTGCAGCAAGTCATCATAGGCCAGACACAGCGCGGTAATGGAGCTGTCGAGGTTAGCGACCGACAACTTTGGCTGTGCGCTGCTACCGCTCGTGGACGCCTCAATTCCCTCTATCTGACACGGCCACGCAGAATACTCCATGCCCTGCCACCAGATAGCCTTCGCCTGTAGCTTAGACTCATCCCCTCCTGCAGCACTTATCTCTTCCGGCGTATGCGCGATATTATGAGCATGAAATCGCAGAACATCGTCAACGCCAAACGCCGTGCCATCAACTTCGTAGAGCCGGATTTCATTTCCGGGCTCCAGCTTTTGATAATCGCTATTTAAACTCATGGCGCAAATGCCTGTTCAAAGGTTGCGGATATGGTAATTACTTTTTTGCTGAGCGGCACTTTTTGCAGGGAGTTACCAGCCACTCGCCATAATGCCAGGTCACCAAATGGAGGCTTAAACGAAAATGACTTTGTTTTATGCCTTCGCAGAAAAGCATAAATATCTAACGCTATTTTCGGATCGCCAGAAAATGAAAATTCGTAGCTCAGAGTCTCTTCATTTATTCCACTTCCTGAAACTTGAGAATAGCCATCACCAAACTGCACTTTACGGATATTATCTGTGCTTTTGGTAGGAGACTGGCTAGCGGCCTGAATACGCCAAGAGAAACTTTCTATTGCCATATACCACCATTTTAATAACCCATATAATAAAAACCCGCATAGCGGGTTCACTTATAGGGGAAAATCAAATAACTTGATGAGCTTTGATAATGGTTTTCTTTGCTTCCTCAATCAAACGTTCATGTGTTCTCTGAAGTGTTTCATCCCAAACTAAAGGGATCTTAACAAAAGCCTTTAGCAAAAGAGTGTTATCACTGTCAGTTATTAGAACATTTGCAACGGTAAATTTTCCATTATCATTATCATGAGACATCATGTTGTCGACTACGAAATTCATTATCGGGCTCCTTTTATAGCATTCCAAAGAGGCGTTCCAGGCCTTGACGCCTGTTCACTAACTACGCCTATCATAGCAGGTTTCAACTGCCTGATAATCGCCCCCTCGTCCACCCGCAAACCCTGTTCGCCATGGGTGTTGTTGCTTTGCGTGATAGAAATCCCGCCCATATTTACCGTCACTCCAGCAGCGGATGTGCTCGCAGGCACACCTCCGCCGACATATCCACCGGTAGCGTAACCCCTCATCATCCGGTAGAGGTTGCCGATCCCGATTCGACTGGTCGCCTCTTTTGTGAATACGAACTCACCGCGATGCACGACGCCCGCCGGCTCAAATTTTCCTCCATAGCCGGTGAACCCACCACCGTCGTAACCGGGTGGACGGTACGAAGGTACTGAAAAAGACTGCCCTGAAGAAGATGAGCTGGAACCACCACTTAGCCAACCCATAGCGGCCTGAACGGTGTAGGCGACAATCAGCTGATTAATGACCTGCGCGATCATCTTCAGAATGGAGGACGTGAACTCTTTAAACCTGGCTTTTCCGGTTGTATTCAGCGCTGTCAGCTGGTTTGCCAGCCCGCCAAACGCTGCCTGAGAGACCTGTTGAACGGATGAGAATACGTTGGTGGCAGACTCCTGATAGTCGGCCCACCCTTGCTTTGCGCCAGCGAGCCAGTTCGAGCGGAGGGCATCCTCGGCCTCATAGGTAGCCTGCTGTTCAGCAAGCACCTTCTGCTGAGCCTGAGGATTAAATGAATAGGTTTCTCTCAGACGTTGCAGCGTTGCTTCCCGGGTGGCATCACGCCCTGATACACCATTAGCCTGAGCCTGTAATCCAGCACGCACGGCGCTCTGCTGCTGCGAAAACTTATTGGCCTGGTCGGTGAGGTCATTCAGCTTTTGCTGGCGAGCGATTTTATCTCCGAGATCCGCCAGCTGACGCTTATACTCCAGCGTCTCTACCTTGTGGGCGAGAAGCGATTTTTCCTGCGTAGAAAGCTTCCGGCGCCCTGCTGCCTCCTGTAGAACTGCATACTGATTTTCCGTCTGCCACAGTTCACGTCGCTGCTTGCTGATGACATCATTAACGTTGGTATGCTGCTGCAGGGTTTTAAGCTGTGCCTGCAGGGAAAGAAGCTCAGACTGCGCCCCCTCAGAAGCCTTGTCACCTGCAGAGGTGCGGACAGCAGGCTTCTTATTCTTGTTTTCAAGGGCCTTTTTGTAACGTTCGTTCTCCCGCCCTACCGCAGCCTCACGGACATCCGCATCGGCATACTCCATTGCATTAATGCGCGCCAGTTCACGCTTGTGCCTGGAGGCTTCCGTCTCATTCTGTCGATTAAGTTCAGCGTTCTGCCGATTGCGCCGCTTCAGCCTTTCCTGTTCGTTCTGGTCGGCCTTATCCCGGGCATTCTTTAAATCATTCTGAAATTTTTCTTCTTCCAGAGCCGCCAGCTGGTCACGGTCCTCCTGGCTGACAGGGATGTACACCCGACCAATCTGCTGACCGGCGTTGTCGATTTTTTTCCGCAGAGCAGCAATTTTTTCCTCAATGGTATCTTCGCGACCGATATCCAGCATCCGATCCCAGGACCATGCGGCAGCATTACCCAAAGCCCGCCATGCCGTTTCCAGCCAGCCCAGGTTGTTATGCACGTCTGTCAGACGCTCATTCATCGCATCCGCATAGGCTGACATCGCGATTTTTGCTGCATCCGCGCTGCGGCCCTGTTCACCGAGAACGCGTATTTGTTCCAGCTGCGCTGCCGTAAGGAAGTGGATAGCCTGATCCAGCTCCTGCGCGGCACTGACAGGGTCTTCCTGCAGTCGCTTAAACTGTCGGACAGTCTCATCCACCGCCTGGCCGACTGTCTCCTTCATGCGGGCGGCGGTTTTAGCCACCATATCGACAGCGCCACCGGAGAATGAACCGGATCCGACAACCTGAGCCAGTGCATCAGCCGCAGCATGCTGCGTTACGCCATTCCCGGATATCGCCCGAGATAATTGCTGAAGTTGTGCCGCATTTTTACCTGCATAATTCCCGGTAAGAATGAGCTGCTTGTTGAACTCCTCGGCCTCCTTGCCGCCGTCATACCAGGCCTTTCCCAGCAAAATGACGGATGCAGCGATACCCCCGACCACTCCGGCAATGCCCATTCCGCGCAGAGTCATCAGTTGGTCAATCCATCCCGCACGATTAGCCAACGTGATGCCTGATCCGCGTAACGCGCCGAAGTTTCCGCGCAACAGCTCTCCGGCCAGGATGCCGATCTCTCGCCGGGCGCCAGCGCTTTGAAGTCCAAGGCCATGCGTGGCCACTTTCGCCGCTTCCAGTTTGCGGATATAGACCTCAGCGGCATCCCCAGCGCCTACCTGCGCCGCTTTCATCCTCATAAGCTCTGCGTCAGACAGCTTTTGCTCAACAACCTGAGCCTTCAGCTGGCGCAGGAATTTTTCACGCGCCTGGCTCGCCTTCTCTTCAACCTGCTGCAGTTCTTTTTGCCGTGCCGTGGTGCGGGAAAGCAGAGAGAGATAATCGCCCTGTGTAATATTTCCCTGCGCGCGCGCCTGGCGGAGCCGCTCCTGAACTATGGCAAGCGATCGGGTTTCACCGGATAGCGAGCGAACACCATCAATCTGGCGAAAAAAAGACTCCGCCAGCGCATCCTGCCTGCGCGCCAGTGCCTCCGCCTGAGCCCCGCTCTCCTGGTATTGCTGTCGTAATCCGGCAACGCGCTGATGCGTCTCCTCCACTGACTTCGCAACCTGCTGCAGTTCGGTGTTCAGCTGCGCTGAGGCGGTAGTCTGACGTTTTTGCATGTCAGAGACAGCACTTGCGCCGGCATCACCCACGGCCTTAAGTGCGTTTACCTGGGCGGCCTGCGCGTTCCGCATGCGCGCCTGCACCTTTTCTGTCTCACTCGCCAGACCGGTGAACTGGTTCCTGATCCTGGCAACCTGCTCACTGAACGATGCGTTGTCGATATCAAGGTTAATAACCAGATCGCTAATCTGCTGGGCCATATCGTGTGCCTCCTGTAATGCCCTCTGCGGCCAGCATCATGGCGTCATCGTCCTGCACCTGCCCGACTGCCTCAGCAGTTGGCGACAGCAGACTGAAATGTGCAGGGGTTATGTCCGGATCCCGGTATAGAAAAGTGGAAATGGTGTAAAGCAGCCCGGAGAAATGTGCGTCGAGCTGCGCGTCCTGGAAAAAACGCTCCCGATAAAAATGATGCCAATCGCCCAGCTCGGAGGACGTCATGCCAGCCAGCATGGCACGCCAGTCGGGTCGACCAAACTCGCGCGCCAGTTTCAGGACAAACTCACGCTCACTGGCTAAGGCTTTTCCGCGGTCACGGGTTCATCAACCGGCAAAGTGTTATCAATACTCTCCGTCTCCTGCTCTTCATCTGAGACCGGTGGCAACATGCCGGACAGCAGCTGGATTTGAATTTGCGCCTTGCCAATGGCTTCCGGTGGCCATGAGCGGAGTACCTGTTGCTGCAGCTCTTCTTCTGATGGCCCTGACGGATCGTTATGCCAGAGCGACAGCGCAATGAGCAGCGCGCCGGTGCTAATATCCATATTGATGAGTCGGGCATTGACCTCCTGCTCACTCAGCTCATCCACGTCGACGCTAAGGTCCTTCTCTTCACGAGCCAGGTATTCGAGATAGCTGATGCGCTGCAACGCAGACAGCTCACTGATCTGCGTCCTGACGCCGTTGTGCTCAAACTCTTCTTTTTTGAGAAAATCCATCTGATTATCCTTACGCCGCCGTTACGGTAACTTTGCAGGTTGCGATAAAGCTGCCGTCATTGCTCATGACAACGACATCAACCGTACCTGCAGCCACGCCGGTGACAATGACCGATTTCCCACTCACCACAACCGTCGCTTTCGAGCTATCAGAGGCCGCTGCCCGGAACGATTGGTCCGAGGCGCTTGCTGGCGTGAAGCTGATATTGAGAGTCGTAGTGGCGCCGACGGCCACGCTGGCGGTAGCTTTATCCAGTTTGATACCGGTGACGGCGATAGCCGGGGAGCCACTCTCTTCCGCCAGCTCAGGCTTACCGGTGTTGGTAATTTTGGCGGTGCGGGTGATCACTTCCTTCGCAGGAACGGCTTTACCCAGACTGCTGCACCATCCTTTAAAAACGTCCACGGTGCCGTTGGGGTATTTGATTTTGTAAGCCTTCACGGTGCCATCAACAAACCAGGCTACCAGCGATTTTTGCCCGTCCTCACCGGGCTTCCATGCCAGCGTCAGCGACGTATCGCCTGCTGATTTTGCCCCCTGGGCCGTCGCCGTCCAGTCAGCGTCATCGTCGTCCAGGTAGGTGTCGTCATACGACTCGGCCGTCATTTCGCCCGGCGTCAGCTCCTTAATCTTTGCCAGGCGCTGCCAGTCGGCATCGGACAAAGGATTTGCATACGGGTTGCCCGTGCCGGTATACAGCCAGAGCGTTGTGCCAGCGCCCTTTACGGGAGCCATAGGATTCGGTGTAGGCATTTTGTCCTCACATTTCGTAATTAATTGAATACTTCAGATCGGCTGAGCTCCACAGCGCCAGGCTATCATCCCTCTGATATTCATAGCCCTGCGGGACCATCACAGTAATAAGGTTGCTTAGTGCCGGAATATCCGATATTGCGGGGTAGATGCGTGTTTCCACCCACTTATCCAGCTCAGAGTCAGGAACCTGAGCAGGCAAAAATATTTCTATATGAAGCGTTGCCTGCCAGGTATCGCTGTCCAACTCCTCTCCGGTGTATTCCGCATCAGATAAGTAAACTGCGATGGCCGGAAAATCCTCTTCCTCAATAACAGCAGGACGCCCATCGAAATAAATAACGCTATTCCCTACAGTGCCTTCCAGCGCATCGATAACAGCAGAGCGTATTTCGGTATGTTTCATCGCTTTAAATACAGCCTCAGTTGCTGCCGCAGCGCGGCAGTGAGTTGTTTCGGCATGTCTTCTTTCAGCATGCGCTGCTTCTCCTGCTCAAAAGCCGCTGTTAACGGTTCGACCAGGGGGACCTTCACAACATCGATGGGGTAACGACTTTTGCCATTGACTCGCCGCATTATTTGCCAGCGGCCGTTGGCTAATTGCTGCAGGAAGGCGTCTCTGAAAAGATATTTTCCGACCTTCAGGACGCTGCCCTTCTTCAAGAGCCTCCCTTTCTTTCTTGTTAGCCTGACCTGTACCGCCCCAAGTTTCTTGGCGGGCAGATTTCCGCGATTAACCCGGATCCTGCATTTTTTCCCGGAGGTCGACGCTTTGCTGAGCCTGACGCGCTGTCTGATGATCCGGACAGGTAATCCCTTGACCCGGTTATCTCCTGCAACTGCCTCGCGGGCTACCACCCGGACAGCGCGCGATATTGCCGACGCTGCAACCCTGTTGATGGCCCAGACGCTGGCATTGGGAACCATATTCCGGTCAAGACTGTTCAGGTTGGTGATAACTTGCTCAAGCCCCTTTAACCCCATGAAACCTCCTATCGTCGGCGGGTACTGGCCGGGGGCAAGCCGCGACCAAGCCACACATAACAGGAGCCGCAGTCATCTGGCGTGATTCGTTCCACCCAGAATGGCTCGTTGAAAATCGTTATCGTGTCCATGCGCCGCAGGCTTCTGATGCGGGCTGTTTCGACGAATAGTGAGGGGCTTGCGCCCTCTACCCGCACACCGTCACCGGCATAACCGATGTTTTCCGGATCGTCGAATACTCCACTGACCACACCACCAGCCAGCAAACCCGAGGTGATATGAGCTTCAGCCCCCATTACATTGCGGATAGTGCTATCAGCACGGGCAATAGCTGCATCAAAAATATTGTCGAATTCAGCCACAGCGCCCCCATTTAAAGGAGAATAGCCAGCTTGCGCGCGACTAATTCATCGGCATCGGCAGGTGATACCCGGACAATTAGACCAGTTTGAACCAGTGACGTCGGCTCATAATGGAATTCGTGCCAGGCATCAACATGCAGGGTGTAAAGGGTCTTAACCCTGACAAGCTCTTCTTTATCGCCAGATTTTGACACTGAGCCGGCAGCTTGTTCGTTAGTCTTACCACTAGCCAGCTTTTCTTCACCCGGATCCGGGTCATCGTCTACCCCATCCCCAATCTCCTCCTCCAGCTCAGCAACTCGCATCGCCAGATCTTCTTTGGAGCCTGTCAGATTGACATCACGACCCAGCTGTTCCGCCAGCGCTTTCAGCCGCGCAATCAGTTCTTCTTTGGTCATTAATAACTTCCTCTCAGAAAGAAAAAACGGCCCTGCTGGGCCGAAGTCGGGATTATGCCAGTTTGACCGTGACAAACTGGTCCGGGTCAGCGAGAAGCATTAGCGGGGCCGACTGGATCATGGTGAACTCTCGGGCAGGATCACCCGTTTGTACCCAGTTTTTGGGGTAACGGGTCGACGCATTAATACCTTCGCGCTGTGCATCCACATCCTGAATACAGCCGTAGGTGCGAAGACCGCGGGCCTGGGTATTGCCCAGCACCATGGTCAGATCAGGCATGTAATTCTTTTTCGCACCAGCCTCAACGTACTGGCCCGAATAAACTACGATGGCCACGTCGCCATACATGCCTTTGTAAGAAACGGCCTCACCCAGATCTTTCAATGCCGTTTCCAGCTCGGAGTTAGAGCCGCGACGCGTATCCAGCTTCTCTTTTACCGCCTTAAACGAACGGAATAACGCCCAGCCCTTAGCATCGAAAACGATAATGTTGACCACGCCGCTGGCATTGATCGAATAGGCTTCAATGTCATCGGTTGGATCGTACGTTTCTTTGTCACGGCTCGACCAACCGGCAGCCCCCGCCTGAATGATGTTGTTGCCAGCGCTGCGGCCCATATCCACTTCAACAGGCTCGAAGGCTTCGCCGGTCATCGTGTACTTCCCGTTGAGAACAGCTGAGACCGCCTGCATTTCTTCAACCTGCGCGATCGCCAGCTCTTCATCTTTCATGTTCTGAAGGATGATTCGGCGGCGGCGGTATGCGGGGTCGGCAAGTTTCTGCGGATCTTCATCTGGCAGGCGGCGCAGGGTCATCTGCGGATTGACCTCATGCTTCGGTTACATGAGTCAATTATGAAAGTATGCGAATGATTTTTAAAAATAAAATGATGCTGAAAATTGCTTGTAAAACTCGTTTGCAATACAACTAGCAATTCAAAGAGTTCGTTATCACTGCCGTCCAGAGAAGCTGTATCCACTACAACCATTAGCTAAGGGATTCTCTGAACCGTTCCACTGATGCGGCCTTTCTTATTGTATGATACATCTTTCCCACAATAAGGAATCAGCCAGCCATGAGAATGACCAGCCGCAAAAAAGAGATACTCAGCTACTTTGAGCCGGATAACCTCGATTGGGTGACGGGCGAAATCGGCGCACCACCACTGGACGTGTCAGGCATTGCATACCTGCTTCACGGCATGGAGTCCTTCCATAAGCGCCACCAGCTCGAATCTACCCGGCGCACGCTGGAAAATATGGTTGCTGGTGGCCTGCTGGAACGGGTCACGGTATACGAGCAGCGGCAGAATACTCAGCAGGGCTGGGGAGATGCTCCCGGCGTCTGGTGTAACGTGACGCGCTACGGTCTGCCGGGAACGTGCCGGATAACCAGAGATACCGGCGGCGCTGATAATTCATTATCAGGGGAATGTGTGAGGGTTGGCTGAATACCTCCCCCTACATACGGCATAATCCCGGATGTAACCACACCTTAGCTATGCGTGGAGCCTATGCGTTAACCTGCCCGTTATGCGTTAAGTACGCCGCCCGGCAGTGATTCACCGGCGCGGAGCGGGCTTCTTCCACTGGTACGGCGCTGCAGCCATTCGCTGGCGATGCCGTTCTTTGGCTGCCAGTGCGGATGAAACGCGGGTACGAACAATCAGCCGCTCATGGCCGTTAAGTTCGTGACCGCTGAGCCTCGCCGCACTGATAATCACTTCTTCTATCGTTTCCTGGTCCATAGAGCCCTCAGTTGATAGCCTGGCTAAGTGGGATACTGTACTGCTGTTGACTGGCTGCCAGCCTACTTTTCATATAATTCGCCCAGCAGTTAAAAAGTGCCTCATCAGTGCCTGGGTAGGCGTACAAATAGCCCATTAGGACTTTATCGCTCAACTCATCCTCTTGATCCCAGCCAGCAATGAACTGACGAAAGAGGCCGAATGATTTTGCGGGGTCGGTATTTCTCCACGTCTCCAATACCACATCGAACGGTGGGATCCTGAAAGTGACCATTACGGGAAAATCCTCATACCCCGCTGGCTCCATACCATTCAGGGCAGCGGCTCCACATCCTGTGGGAATTATCACTACCTGCGTGAACGTCTCTCCTTCTGGCCATATGGTTGGCTGCCCAATCATGCCTGATCCTCAACATAGATCCCGGCAGAGATAATCGCGCCACCGATGCGGCGTTTACCATAAGCCAGCGGAACCGGGTTCCCCTGAGCGGTCGTATTGGTCGCACCACCAAAAGCGTATGAGGCTTTATTTTCTGCATCCTGTTTGCTGGCAATCCCCGCGGGTTGTGGTGAGAGCATCTGCATAATCCCGCCTACCATCATTCCGGCCCCGGCAGTCACAAGCATAGCCCCGCCATATTGATAGGTGAGCGCACCGACAACCACCAGCGCAGCCCCCATGACGGTCTGCAGCAGCCCTGCTTTTTTACTGCCGATAATCACCGGTACGATATGGATATCTTCACCTGTGACCGGGTAGCCAAGATCGTCCTCTCCGATATTTTTCTTACCACGGAATATGGCGAAGGTCAGTCCGCGAGATTTACTGCTATTCAGTGATTTCTGGAACCCCGGAACAGTTGCGCACAGAGCATGCACAGCCTCTTTTGTCGTACTGATGAGGCGCTGATGTACACGGCCAAACTCTTTGGCTAAGGAGCCGCTTAACTTGATGGTTGTCATCACTTCTTTATTCTGCATTCTCTTTTTCTCCGGTTTTATAATCTGCTGATTTTTCTGCCTGCTCAGGTCACCGAATTACCGTTTGGGCGGGCAGCGACCCTGTGCGACCACCCGGCCCGAAAACCAGCCATCTTATTTCTCGCCATGCTCACATCTTCCAGCGTATAGCCATAAATCAACAAACTCTCATCAAATTTGCGCTCAAACTCTTCGCCGTAAGGTCCATCGAGTTCTGAAGAAATCAGCCTGGCAAACATAATTTTTTCCAGTGCGCTCGTATCACCCTGAAACTCGATTTCTTCAAAGCGTCTTTTACCCATACTCCACCACAAGACGTGGCCAATGTGATAACCACCGGGCTTCCCACGATCGGCCTCCAGATAGGGCATGCCCTGTTTAGTCCAGGTGCGGATCGTGGTTCTGTTTACGCCGAAATGCTCAGCAATGTCCTGCTGACTTACAAAAAAACTCTTACCCTTCATTACATTACCTTTTCCATCTGATTATTTTTTAATCAAGGAGTGGTGGTGGTGTGGTATCCCCAGAAAATTTCATATGTAGCGGAATCCTGTGAGGTCGTCGCCCCGTAACGCGCCGGATCACCAGAAAGGACCCGCTGCAATTCGATGGTCACAGGTTCGGGTAACGCCATGGGCAAGGGGTTCCCAGTGGCCTCCAGCTCTCAATTTTACTTGTCATGTTGTTTCTGGTAGCCACAATCTCCTCTGTCGAATAACCATATATCTTCATACTATTGACTATCCGCTTCTCTTCCTCAGTTCCCGTCCGCTCCCATCCCAGAGTAACAATCCAGCCCATAGCCATTTTTTCGAGATCATTGAAATCCCTCCATGGACTAATCATTTTTAAATGACTCTCCCCCTTTGACCATAACAATGCATGCTCAGGACGTAAGGTATTTATTCCTCCCGGCGCTTTTCCTGCATTTGCCATTATTTTCTTTAACTCCAACCCATTGCATGCCAGCCTAACCAAGAAAACAGCGGACCCAGTCCGCCATTCCATGTTATTAACCTATGTACTTACTTTTTCCTTCACGTGCCTGGCGGCGAACACGCTCAATCTTGAGACAGAGCGCCGCATCAGGCTTTTTTGGCACGGCCACCTGACACGCTTCAGAGCTACGGGGGATATTGTTGATCCACTCCACAACCTCACTGAGATACCAGGCCTTGCGCCCCTCTGTCACCTGCACGCGCTGCGGAAACTCGCTGCGTGCCTCGAGATTGAGAAGCGTCCGACGGCTCAGGGTAGTGAGCTCAACCACCTGATTCATATCAACGAGTCGCTCACTAAGTTTCATGGCATCCGCTATATCCAGCAGGGCTTTAACTTCACTATCTGGCCAGAGCATATCCGCGAGTGCGTTCAGACCGTTATCATTGCTATGCATGTACATCTCCTTAAACCAGCGCCAGAGGCTGAACAGAAATACCAGAGCCAATGAACGCGGCCACTTTAGCCGGCAGAGTCGTTACCGACTCAGGCCACTGCAGTGCATCCACATTCAGCACCCCTGCTTTGTATACCTGTGCCTGAGTCTGTCGCGCAGTATCGACTTCAAAGGCTGATACATAGACGGCCTGCCCGGCATGGGCACCGTCCCATACAACCAAGGCCCCGGTAGTGGCATCCAGCATCAGCGGCGTTAATGCGGGTATTACCCCATTGCCAGCACTGAATATTCCCAGAGTCGATACCAGGGCTTCAGTACCGGCCATCAGCTCAACGTAATGTGCAGACATTCTTTCTCCTTAAGCCACGCGAACGGTGACAAAGCGGTTGATGCGAGCGGGGATCGGCTGCGGCGCGGAATGTGTCTGCACATATTCAATAGCCGGGTCGCCAGGAATGATGTAATTTTTAGGCGCCATCTCCGCTTTAGTAATACCAGAGCGAATAAGTTCGGGGTCCTGAATACCGCCATAAGCAACAATACCCGTCAGGGACGTATTGCCCAGCACCATTAGATCCGGATCGAGGAAATACTTCTCGACGCCATCAATATCGGTATAGCGTCCGCTGTAAACCACAATGGCGACATCACCCATATATCCCTTAAAGCTTACTGAGTCCCCAAGGTCTTTAAGTGCTGTTTCCAGTTTTGCATTAGATCCGCGACGGGTATCAAGCAAATCCTTTACAGCTTTAAAGGAGCGGTATTTCTTCCAGACGTTCCCACCCATAATAATAATATTGGTGACACCCTCGCTATTTTCAGCGTAGGTCTCAATATCATCGTTAGGGTCAAAGGTTTGTTTGTCCCTGCCCGACCAGGCCGCACCACCAGCCTGAATGATCATATTGCTTGATTTGATGTTCCAGTCCAGCTCGTAACGCTCAATTCCATCTCCCTCAATAATGTTTTTACCTGTCGTGATAGCCTGAACTGCAAGCCATTCAATACGGGCGCGGATAGCAACAGACTGCTTAAGAATGGCCTGCTTAACTTTAACGTTGCGCGACTCATGTGAATTGAACTGGTCGGGCGGTACGCCAGCAGGGCGGACGGCCAGCTTGTTAGGGTCAATGCTGCTCTTGGGCTTCATGTAACCGGGACGGATAGACTTTGACTCATAGCCTTCATCCCGCGCGACACTACTACCCACCATCGGTGAGCAGAAGGCTGCAATCGGAATGTTTGGATCGTCGATAGTATCCAGAATGATATCGCGTGTTTCAAAAGTTACAGCGCGAGTAAAAAATAAATCAGTAAAGAGGGCATTCAATTTTTTTTGAATATCCTCAGAATTAACAACCCGCACAAGCTCGGCTGGTGAATACAGACTTGCCATATATTACCTCAGTAAAAAAGTGATAGTTAACGTTGCTACAGGTTCAATTTTACCATTGATTTAGCCCATCAGATTGAGTGCAACTATATGCAATAGCGTGCAATAATGTGTAGAGTTATCACAGGTGAGTTACTTTGGATTTATATCTGCTATTCTTATCTCGCTTTCCTCCAAAGAAGCTTAGTATTGTTGACTGGTATTACCCAACGGGCCTTTTAAAGGCCCGTTTTTTTATTTCTGTTAATCCGTGTTTTTCTTTTGGTGCGCCTCTATTACATGTAGCCAGTGGTTCATGGTGAAGGAGGTTTCGCAAATGTAGACATTTACGCCTGCACTCGGATTCGACCCGCGTCTTATTTTGTCCAGTGCCGACAGGTACACATCGTTGATCGCCGGTTCAATGAAGGCGCACTCGAACTCTGAGAGCAGCCCCTGTGCGCGCTCCTTCTGTATTTTTTTACGTTCCGCCTGCACGTGGTCCTTCAGGTCCGTTATCTGCTGCGTCAGTTCAGGATCCTTCCTGAACCGGGGGTACTGCTCATTAAGCGCCTGCTCGATAGCTTCAAGACGGTTTCTGATTTCAATGAGTCGTTTCATCACATCCTCTTTTCGACTTAAAAAAACTAATGGATAACATTACCCCAAATTTTCAGCGTCATGGCTACTCTGTAGCTTTCATTGTACAGATTTGAGAGTCGCAACCGCTGTAAGCAGGATGCCAATAACTACCGGATAAAAAATACAGGAAATCAGATACTCAGCCACTTTGTGGCCTTTGCTTTGTAGATGGATGGTTCTTCCTATACTTATCAGCGAGGCTAAAAAACCGATAGTCGCCACGGCGGCTATGAGAGTCAGAATGCAATACAGGATTAACCCACCAGCATCTCTTTTTTCAAGACAACTAAGCATCGCCAGCGCCTGCAGCAAACTTAAGGCAATCGCCCCGGAGCAGCTTTCACAAACTCTTCCATAGATACCAAACACCTCCCAGGCACGTTCGTTAATGCGCTTCATCCTGAATCCTCTTCATAAAATTAAAAAATATGCGTTTAAGTGTTCACCCGTTCACCTTTGAAAATTTTGTAATGAAATTCATTCAGTTAAGTGGTGTACACTTCTCTTTCAGGTATTCACTAGTGTTCACCCTACCCTTCACCCTTTAGGGCAAAAAACATCAAAAGGTGAACAGGTGAATACTTTGGTGAATACTTCATAAATAAGTGTTCACCCCTCAACACCATGTAATAGATAGATTTTTTAACAGGGTGAATACTGGTGAACACTTTATCTATAACTTTACTCTACCCCTCCATTCTCTGAGGTAGCTGCACATGATGGCATCCACTCCCCTGAATCATCGTGTAGGGTGACGTTGGAACGTATGCCGTGTTTGGTCTTGCGCTTGTGGTACTCCTTGCCGTATTCAGACATTGCACCAGGCATATCGGTGCCGAACCTCATAAGCGATACCGGCTTACTCAGACCATTGGCCCGCATGTATGCAAGGTAGGCATGGTACAGGTACTTGCGCGGGCTGAACGGCACAATCTCCGCATTGCCGATAAACATTCCATCACACGCTACCGATGCCATCAGGTAGCCGCAGAAGTCCACCAGCGAGTCACCTTCCCGCTTGATAGCCAGTGCCTCCTCTGACTTCTGCTGTTCATGCAATAGCCGTCTGGCTTCATCCTGGCTGACAAAGCGAGTCAGCAGGTGACGAATAATTACGGCCAGCTCCCCCTCAATCTTTTCAGCCAGCATCGTATCCCGCTCGTTTTCCGGTACTACCTCCGTGAAGTTGAATATCACCCGGCGGCGCGATATCCCCCCGCTGCGGTCGCTGAATGTCATAGCATTGTTGTTAACGGCCAGCACAACCGCAGGGATGCGGGTTGAGTAAGGCGCTTTGTGCTTCGGGTCGATTGACACCTTGTCGCCGCCGGTAATGGCCTTAATCCCGGCACCGTCACCAGCGTAACGGGTCATATCTGGCATGATGATCAGTGAGTAGCCGACCACCAGCGCCCTGTCCCTCGCATCCTCCAGTGCTCTCATGCTGGCTGATACGGTATTGGCCTTACCTGCCAGCATGGTGCAGATCTCCGCCATTACGCTTTTACCGCTGCCGCCAGGGCCTGTAACCTCAAGGAACAGCTGCCAGTCGTAACGGTTAGCCAGCACCATAAACAGCGCCGCCAGCACACGATCTGTTTTGCGGTCGTTGTTGGCCACGGAACGGCGCAACCACTTCCAGAAGTTCGGCGCATGGCTGGCCAGCGCTTCCCCCTCAGCTGGTGGACTAAATGGCAGCTCACTGGCAATCAGCAGCCAGTCGGTTTTGCTGTGCTCCCTGAATTGCCCCGTCCGGGTATCAAACACGCCGTTGCTGAAGCCGATAAGGTTGCGGGCCGTTACGCCCATCACTGGCAGGCTTAGCTTCATGGTTTCCACCGCCGATTTAATGGCGTTCTGGGAGTAGGCCACCTCAGCATCAATGTAGATCTGCGCCATTTCCCGTTGCAGCTCTTTATCCGGAATAGGGTTCCAGATCACCCCGTTGTAGTGATGAACCATGTCCGAATCTGCGTGAATAGCCAGATCGCCATCGTAATGTGCCAGCAGCACCTCACCACGCTGGCTGGCCCCCATCTGATTAAGCGCCGGGCTTACTTCAGCGTGTGCTGGTTCTCTCTTCACTACTGGCAGCTGCAGCACTATTCTTTCCTCATCCTCCGGCTTCTCACGCAGCCGTTTCAGATAGTCGTGCCAGTCCTCCGGCTCACGGTCAGGGATCCCCTTATACAACCTGGCATCCTCTACACCGGCACTCGCCAGTTTGGCACCTATGGCATTAATCATCAGCGGTTCAATGCTGCCAGCCAGGTAGACCCGAGCCACCTTGCGACCGTCATCAACAATGCGCAGGTTGTCCAGCTCCACCAGCTGACGGGGGCCGAGATATACCGGCGGTATGGTGTCTCCGGCCACCTGTTTACCCATCCCCTCTTCCCAGCTTTTGGCATGGCTCCAGGCATCGGCGCCGGCGAAGATGATCGCCTCAGTAAATTTGTCCTTCGGCAGCGCCTTTACGTTCGGTGCGTTTTTCATTTCCCGGCTCTCTTAGCCGCAATCATCGCGCGGATATTCTGTATTTTCTCTGCAGTATTGTTGGCTTTGCACCAGTCACCGAAAGTCTGTTTTTTTACTGGTGAAAACTCTTTTTCGAAACGCATCAGGGAGGAAACGCATTCCCCTGAATAACCGTCCCGTACATACGTAATACGGTCTCCGACCACCAGCTTTACCGTCACGCGTTCGCCGCGGTTATCACTGTAAATGTCCCCAGACAGGATCTCAGAATGAGCGAGGCCCCCGGCATTAACTCCGGTATTTTTCGTTTTCATGGCTTAACCCTTTTCTACTGGTGTAACCTGGTAACCCGCACGCTCCAGCATCTGCGTGAACAGAGTCGGAGTACCGATAATCTCTTCGGGCAATAAACGCACTTCACTTTTTACTACACCGTTTTGCATGTAGAGCATTACCCGGCCAGTAAATTTTTGCGGTAGGCAGAGGCTGACTTTTAATTTTGGCTTTCTGTTAGACATGTTTTTTACCCCCGCTCAACTCTCCCTGTTCGGGAAGTTCAAAACTGGCTCTGTCCAGAGAATTAGCGAGATCGTCAGAGAGACGATGGGCCAGCCCTGTTAAGCTCATAAGATGGATACGCTCTTGTTCTCCACGGATAGTCGACAGATAAGCAGCGCAGGACAGAAGCGCCGCCACTTCCTGTGCCATCAGCAGAAGATCGCTTTCGCTACGGTACGTGTTAAGCATGACCGACTACCTCCATGTCTGAAGCGCTGTCAAAGTCCCAGCCGCGACGGGTGGAATAATCGAAGAAAGCAACACGGCAAGGTGCCTCTGCACGGATTTTGGCGGCAAAGACCATATCCCATCCTGGAAAGGCTGCGCGGGCAGTAGCTTCGCTGTCAGCGTCAAAACGCAGAACCACTGGCGAACAGTCGGGATAGCCCTTAGGAGTTGCCAGAAAGAGCCATGTAAATTTGGGGTGAGTTTGGGTATGCTGTGTTCCAGCCATAGTCGTTACTCCAGTTAACGGTTTGTGGTCAGAGGCCCGGTTAGTGTTCCACCACTGCCGGGCTTCGCTGTTTTAAGTTGCTTTTGCAACGAACGGTAGGTACCATTCAAATCTAGCTTACAACTCCGGTACCTACCAATGCAAGATAAAAGTTCTAAACACAAATTTGATCGTTCAGGCAGCACTATGAAGAACATCCGCTTTGAAGATGATCTTCTTGAGCAGATAAATAAAGCCGCAGGAGTGGGTAACTTCAGTTCGTGGGTTAAAGATGCTTGTAGAGATAAACTTCGCAAAAGTGGAGTAATTCCTAAAAGTTAAGTGATTTTAAAAAACAACGGAGTTTAATTAATACGATACGCAATTGATATAAGGAGATTTCGTGAACAAAGCAACAGTATATTTTTTTATAGATGAATCTGGTGACAAAGGTTATTCAAACTCAAGCCCCAACCACAAAATAGGAGTAATGGCAGGCTTCCTTATCAATGACTGGGTTCTTCCAAGTCTAGAAGAAAAAATGGAGAGTGGATTAAGTAAACTCAACCTCAATCCATTAAAAAAACTACACATGTCAGAGCTAGATAAAACTCAGCAAGCCAAAGTAATTGAGTTAATCAGAAATTTATTTATACAATTTAACCTTAAGTTTTTTTACTCTGTAATATATACGTCATCGTATACATCTTTTGTTGGGCTCAACCCTGAGCAAAAAAAAGAGTCTATGCACTCTCAGTTACTGCAAAACATCTTAATTATGGCTCTATCGCTCTGCACCAAGCTAATTGAAAAATACAACACTGATATAAAATTACAAATCGTAAGTGATAATATAGATTCCGGCGTATTAAAAAGAATGAAAAAAGATTATTCCAGAATAGTTAATTTTTTAAATGGAGAAAAGAATAAAATACATATAACCAAAAACGAATACATCGAATCCCAAATAACCAATTTATCACATGACCCCAGACCCAAAAATGGGAAGTTCGAAGTTGATATTCGCGTTGAAAATTCAGCAATCACGTTTATTTCTGATGTGTTGTCTTACACAACATTTCAACATTTAATTAAATTTATGCAAGATAATCCTACGATGGATCTTAATACATTAAATGCTACCTCGGGTCATCCACTGGAGGAGCTTTTAATATTTCAATACCCCCCTGATATTGAAGATATTAATTTGTTCGGGAAAATATTTGGGCCAGGTAGAGAAAATTAAAACACGAGAAGGTATCTACGACAAAGATACCTTCTCTGGAAACTACTTAGTACATGTTTTTAATTAATTCCAATTTCCTTTGATCCATGCTTGCACCTCAGATAGGCGATATGCAACAGCAGTAGCACCGATTTTGATACGTTTAGGAAATTTTCCTTCTTTTTCCATCTTCCAGCGAGTGCTATTCGCAAGAGTAGTTAGTTCCCTGCACTCTTTCTCGCGGATCATACGGTCAATGTTAGGAATGTACTCAAGGCCCATTTTATCAACAATTGCTATTTTCTTCATGTTAACCAACCTTTTGTTTGAGGATTGTTACTTTTGACTCTGCGCCTGAGATGCTATTGAGGTATGTCGTCCAGAGATCCAACGCATCAAGTTTCTTCGCCATAAACTTACTTCGATTATAAATACCAGCCACACCAGGTAACGCATGGCCTAACAACTGCTCAACAACGTGAAATTCCACACCGAGATCGCTCAGATGAGTTGAAAGCGTTCTCCTGAGGTCGTGTAGAGACCATTGTTTTTCATGGCCCAGGCGCTTACCAATTTTTCCACCAATTTTGCTTACGCTTTCTCTGATACGCAGACTACCCAGCACATAGCCGGTATGCTTTGTTTCCTCGTAGACGTCAGTTATCCACTGTCTCAGAAATTCGGGTACTGGCCTTACAATTTCCACTCCAGTTTTTGAATGCTCTTTTGGAACGGACCACACCCAGTTTTTTCGATCCCATTCCTTCCATTCTGATAATCGGGCCTCACTCATGCGGCATCCGAAAACCGTGCACAGTACAAACATTTTCCTGGCATATTCGGACATCAACTTGATATCAGGCTCAACAAAGATGGCTTTCCATAGCTGTCCTAGCTCAGCCTCATTAAGAACCCGATCACGCTTACCTGCGACCCGCCCGACATCAGTCATGCGCAAATCCTTTAATTCATCACACGTTGTGTACTGGCGAACCCGGCAAAAGCGAAGTGCCAGTTTTGTGTCAGAAAATACATACGCCGCCATAACTGGTGCATTACGTTTAATTCGGTCAAAACAGTCCAGCCATTCATAAAGATGTGTGTCATTTACAGGCAAATGCCCGATATAGGGAAATATGTGTTTTCGAAATCTCGCCAGAGTTACAGCATGGGTTTTACGGCGAACCTTGCAGTAGTTTTCGTACCAGTAATTTAATGCATCCTCCACAGTAACCGGCCTTAAGCGTTCTTCAGCCTGAATCTTAATCTGGATACGTGGATCGCGTTTGTCTGCCAACCATCCTCGGCACTCATCACGCTTTTCTCTTGCCTGTTTGAGTGACATATCAGGATATTTACCCAACGTTAACCAGACCGGTGCAGCTATACCACCAGCTAACCTGTAGAAGAAAACAAAACTTACAGCCCCTTTCTTACTCACACGAACAGAAAGCCCCTTCCCATCCGCTACAGTAACCTGCTTTTCTCTGGATTTTCCCAGATACCCCTTAAGCGCCTTGTCACTCAATTTGTTCTCACCAGCCATTTTTAGCCCCCAAAAAGCAATACAAGCTGCAATACAGAGGTGATTGCAACGTACAGAAAACGAGGAAAATCCAGTGAAAGCGCTAGAAAAACTTAACCATAATTATCAAATGATTAAGTACAAAAACCAGCAACTACACGAAAGCCTCAGAAAGCCATGCTAAGTGCTTCGGTTTGACGTAACCCGGGGTAAATTCGGAGGTTGCGCCCCCGCGGCTGCGGATGACCTTGCCGGAGACAATAGGCGAGACATAAAGCGCCATGTTGACCAGCCCGGGGATCTGGGACAGATAAACCTTCTCAGTGGTGAAAGGGTAGCTCTCGCGAAAAAAGATCCGCAGAAACAGAGGGTCGAACTTGAACTTCTTCTCATTAACCGCCAGCAGCTGAGCAGTGGTGTAAATTGACATAGATTTTTCCCGTAAAAAAAGCCGCTGCAGCGGCTCGGATGAAAGGTTGTGGATTTACTTTAAAGTCAGGGCCGGGTTAAACGATGCTGATGGCCGTACCGGAAAACGCATTGCGCTTAATGCCTTCGTCGGTGATAGCATCCGGCCAGGCAACATCCTCGATGCGAAATGAACCGGACTTGAAGAACGTGAGTTCCTGACTGTTCTGGTCGGCACTAATGGCCAGAATGCCGCTCGCAGCACCAGCATGTTCGCCATCCCAGGCCACCAGCTTGCCTGACGTGGCATCGAGCATCAGCGGCGTCATCGCTGGTGTTGCTGCCGCCAGAGCGCCGGCGCCGTAAGCGGTATGCGCCGGGTCGCTATTACCCAGCGGTTGATGGTGAGTGAAAGTTTCTACGTTAGCCATGTGAGCCTCTTAAACCGGAGTGTTCAACAGATCGTCGGCTTCATCAGACGACGGAGTATTAGCGGACAGCGCGCCAGGCGCAGATTCCATCTGCCTGTCCAGCGCTGTTTCGCTGCGCGCCTGGGCACTTTGAGGAGCAGCCGCAAGAATGCGCTGAGCAGTTTCAACGGTCATCCCGGGCGTTTCGGCCAGCGCGCGGGCCTGGGCCTCGCGACCCTGGGCCTCCTCGCAATTGAGGATCCCCATAATTCGGCCGTTCTCTGCCGCCACCGCAGCGTTAATCTGCTCAGCAACGTCGGGCGCCTGCTGCGTAAGAGGCGCGGTGGGTTGCGTGGCAACAATCTCGTTGTTGGCCGGAGAGGAATCACTGGTTGCCACAACGGGTTGATTAATTGCCGCAGACGCAGCGTTAGGTTTATTCATGCTTCCTCCATAATGGATAGTATTTTTCATATCCAACGCCTCACGCATTACGTCGATCGCGTCAGTATTGTTTACGAGTTCGTCTGCCAGTCCACTATCGACAGACTCCTGACCAGAAAACACGGCTGCTTCGGTATCCAGCACCGCCTGAACGGACATTCCGGTGTAACCCGCGACTTTTTCAGCAAACATCTGCCGGGTAGCGTCGATACGCGCCTGGAATGCCTCGCGTACATCCTTCGGCAATTTTTCGTAAGGGTTGCCATCAACCTTGTGCTCACCGCTATAAATCAGCGTGACTTCCACACCTTGCGATTTCAGCACCTGCCCATAGTTGCTGTGCGCCATCATGACGCCAATGGAGCCGGTTCTTGCGGTTTGCGTTACCAGCCTGCGCGATGCGGCACTGGCAATGAGCTGCCCGGCGCTGCAGTTCATGTCATTCGCCAGTGCCCAGACGGGTTTGATGTCGCGAGCCCTGGCAATGATGTCAGCGCAGTCGAATGCACCGGCCACCATGCCACCGGGCGTATCCATATCCAGCAGAATGCCGTCGACCTCCGGATCACTGATGGCCTGCTGCAGGCGGGCAATCACCCCGTTGTATCCGGTCATACCAGAATAAGGCTGCAGCGAGCGGGTTTTACTGACCAGCGTGCCGGCGACCGGAAGCACTGCTATACCATTTTCCACCTGGTAACCTCGTACCGGACGCGGCCCCGCCTCATCATTACCGAAAAGCATCAGCGGCTCCGCCATTTTCTCAGCATCCAGCGTGGTACCCGATACAGTGTCAGTCAGCCGGGTGATGCCAAGCTGCCCGGCCAGCGCGCAAAAGAAAACCCGCGCGTAGGCGGGTTCCAGCAGCAGTGGTTCGTTGAATGCCATACTGGCAATGTGCGGGAGATTACGCAGCTCGGGCGTCATCGTTATCCTCCTGAGTTGATTTATTCAGCCCTGACTCGAAGGCAGCGGCCGCCCATGCAGGTGGTGTGAGTCCGGCTTCACGCCGCTCCATGCTCTCCCGCACCTGCTGCGCGAAGATTTCCTGATAATCATCCCCTCGCTTGGCGCACTCCTTCTCATAGGTGCTCAGTCCGGCTTCGATCAGCATGACCGCTTCCTGCACCTCTTTCAGACCATCTATCGCCATTCTCCCGGCACCGATCCAGTCACAGTTCCCCCAGGCACTTTTGGCCTCCTGAAAGGAGAACCGCGCTTTAGAGGGGAGAGTGACAACCCGCCGGACTATCGCCTCCTCCAGCCAACAGAGAAACATCTGGCAGGCCTGACGGGAAGCCACCAGCTTCCGGCGGCCCATGAAATACGCCCAGGATTCATTGGCGCTGGCGCGCGCCGTGGAATAGCTCATCTGGGAGTAGTTTCGCGACAACTGCTCGTAGGAAACCCCGAGCCCTGCCGCGATGTAGCGCAGGAGGGATTGCTCGAAAGTCGAATACCCGTTGTCCGTATCCTGCGCAGACTGAAGATTGAGGGAATCACCCGGCATAAGGTGGGGAACTTTGGCCCCACCCAGACGCACCGGCGCCGCTGAGTAGTAAGAGGCTATTTCCCCTATCCATCCGGTCAGCTTGCCTATCTGCTCGTTATTATCGGACCCGAGAATAAAATCCATCGCAGTCTGAGTGTCCATCTCACTTTCAATGGTGGCCGCGTACATTGCTTTGACGATCGCGCTCTGCAGCTGCGTATTTTGCAGGGTATCGAGCATTTTCATCTGCTCCATCACGCTGTAAAACACGTTGGCCCCCCGGGTTTGCCCATCCTCTAATGGTTCAAACACATGAATAAATGACGGGCGCCCGCCTGGAAGTTCCCGCGGTATGTATGTCCAGGATTGAGGCATCCAGCCAGGATAACCGTCCTCGCTGACGTAATATCCCAGCGCAGCACCGGCATCATTCACCTTCACACCAGCCCGGCAATTGCGTGAGTCACCGATGTTACCGGGGTTGCTGACCCGTTTAGGGCTGACCATCTTGAACTGGGTCCGAAACAGCCGAGAGGGGCTGGTGTCCCAGGTTGCCTGGACGCAAAGCTCGCCGTTAAAGGCGTGCATCGCAACGCCTTCCCGGACCATCATTGTAAAAGTGCGCTTTCGTTCAACATCTATACAGCAGCAATCGTCTTCAGCGAACTCTTTCCAGGCCGCCTCCACCTCGCGTGAGAATGCTCTGGCCTCCTCTTCACTAATGCCAAGAAAGCGCCAGCTCGGTCTGTGGCTCAACCGGAAGAAAGAGCCAACGATATGATCCTGATGAAGCTGAACGGCGTTGGCTGCATAGCCATTGTTTCTCACCAAATCATCAGCGCGGGCATTTCCCCGGGCATAGTTAGGCAACAGCGCAGCGTCCGCGCTTTCGCTTGGTGGATTCCACGCCCGCAGCTGCCCGCCGAAGCCGCCAGCACCGCCGTGATAACCGGCATACTCCCGCAGGCCAGTTTTACCATCGGGCCCCAACAATTCTGGTATTTTCATGCATAGAACCCCGCCGGTCCCCGGCGCCGCGAAATGGTTCCAACCTGAGATTCCAGGTCGGAGATGTATTTTTTCAGGTCGCTGACGGAAGTGGCGGTAAACTCCACCCGGCGACCGTCTTTTTGCACCGTCGCTACGCGCTTACCCGTCATCAACTCATGTAACGCAGCGCGGGCAGCGTCGAGATCGGTCTGAGTCGCCATTATTCATCTCCTGCTAATTCCCTGGCGTAATCCGCCAGCGTCTTGTTATTTTTTCGGGTGACCTCCTCCTCCAGCAGGCTTGCCAGAAGAGACTCAAGATTCAGCTGCCAGCGGGAGATGCTGATCCGCAGCGCCGCCAGGGCATAAACGAAACAGTCGAGCGCCTCATTGCGCCGCTTTTTACTGTCCCAGACGATTTTCCGCTTACCATCAGTCCACTTTTCCACCTGCTCTTCAGCGGTTAGCTGCTGAGCCTCTGCCAGATCGTAAACCTCAGGGTTGTTGGGAAAATGCACCGCGCCGGGCAAAGGTTCGTCCCCCTCGGCGACCAGTGAAAATCGGTTGTAAATCTGCTCTTTTGCGGTATCAGTACCCACTTCAGTCAGATAAACACCGTTCTTATTACGCTTACGCGGCATGTTTGCCACCGGCTTACCGTAAATGGATGCCCCCTTAATCGGGATCACGCGGAACAGCCCGTGCTTTTTTGAGCGGTTGTAAACGATGGTGGGATCAATACCGCCGATATCCCAGCAAATGCGGGAAACGGACATTTCAGCGCCATTCCGGCGGGCGTAAACCTTATTTATAGCCTCATCAACCCTGAGCAGAGTCTCTTCGTCGTCATGGCGGCCCATGATGATCTGCCTGTCTATCAGCCAGCTTTCCTCACCGGGTCCCCAGCCCCAAACACGCATTTCATAGCGGTCTAACTGGGAGTCAATGCCGGCGGTGAGGTAGGCGACACGCTCAGGGACCGCAGCGGAGAAATGCTCTTTACGCTCCGCCATCACTTCAGCGTCGGGCCGTTCACCCAGCTTAGGCTCCCAGGTTTCCCCGAGCGTAGTATTAACGAAGGTCTTACGCTTCCCGGTGTCCCCTTTGGTTTTGAGCCAGTCTTTTACGATCTGCACCCAGGTGGTGAAGGGACTATATGCAGTCCAGACATGGAACGTGACGCTGTCAGGGGGGTCTATTTCTGCCCCGGTCGATGAATACCATTCAAGACCATCGCGGGTCCAGATCCCGGTTTTCTCGCAAATGTACCTTGCTTCGCTGAAATCAAGTTCCTGCTGCCTGATCACACAACCGTTATGTTCACATAGATAATAAACACTGGAGGGATCGTCCGGGTGCCACTTGAGACCGAACGGCGTTTCCTTATCTCCAAACTTCAGATACTGCTCTTCACCGCAGTGCGGGCAGCGAACGTGAAAGCGCATAAAATGGGGTGATTCGCTGGCTGCGCGTTCAATCTGACAGGTCCCCCTCACCTTAGGCGTGGATCCGCGAATAGACTTAGGCCAGACCGACCCTTCTATACGCTTGTCGCCGAGGAAGGTTGGAGACCCTTCCTTTTCGATGTCCGCATCAAACGCGGCCAGCTCATCATAACCGGCGACATCTACTGACTTTTCACGGTAGTTTTTTGCCGCCTTACCGCCCAGACACCAGAATCCGCGACCGTTAGAAAAGCGCTTCATGCTGAGAGTGTTATCTCGATGCTTTTTACCGTACCAGGGAGCCAGCGAGAGCAGTGAGGGAACATCCCTGATTGTCGGCTCGACGTGCGACTTCATGAAGTTTTCCGCATCGCCATCTGTTGGCAGCCAAATCAGGGAGTTTCTCTGCTTATGCTCTATGAAATAGGCATACACACCGAGCAGCATTTTGGAATAACCGACGCGGGCGGACTTTACGACATTTACCTCACGGATATAGTCGCTTCCCATGGCATTCATGATCGCGCGCTGAAAAGGTAGCGTTTCCCAGCGCCCCTCCTGGTATGCAGACTCTTTTGGAAGGTAATAATATTTGTCAGCCCATTCTACTGGTGTCATGGGTAGCGGGCGGCGCAGGACCAGAAGCCCATCTGAAACAGCGCGAGTCAGATTACTCATCTGTGCTTCGGTAATATTCATCGGCAAACTCCGGCATTTTTTCTGCCGACTCAACGCATTTGTTAGCCCCCTTGGCGACCAACTCTTTGAGGTACATGAGCTGCCTGTCATTAAAATCGGGAAACCTACGCTGCATCGATAAAGGGATACTATCGAGAACAGAGGCGAGCTCACCGGCTAAGCGGGATAGTGCAAAAATACAGAACCCGGTATCAATAACCCGACGCTCTGCTATCTGATTTTTTAATCGCTGGGCAGTTGCCTGCTCTTCGGTCAGGTCAACACGAGCCTGAAGCAGTTTTGTCTCAAGTTCGTCATTGTCTCCGGTCGTTTGCTGATTTTGTCGCTGGCGCTGCCGATCTATTTCCAGAACGGTTTTAACGTCGAAGAAGACCTCCCTTCCACGCCGCTCCACTGGAGGGACACCCCACTTGTCAAACGCCTGGACGGAGATACCAATAGAGGAGGCCATATCACCTTTATTAAGTAAATGGGCCACCCTGCTTCCCTCCTCAGCAAAAGTCAGCGGCTACGCAAGTGTTATGTAAATTTATGTAAGCAAGCCCTCAATCAGGAGCCCCGGACGACAGGTTGTTATATTAAATCACAAAAACACTTTAAAAACAGAAAGTTACAAACAACAAAACAACAACTAAACCCCTGAAAAATCTCGTGAATAGCGGAATCCTGCGCGGACGTCGCCCCGTAACGAGTCAGATCCCCGGAAAGGACCCGAGACGATAATAATTATCATTCGCTCTTTGCTCCGCCGTCAGCATTCAAAACGCTTTCGGGAATTCGGTTCTCAAGCGGTTCATTTTCAAACACCTTCAGTCCGTTGAACCCCAACCAGGTGGTGCCCTGACTGACGTTGCCTGCGATGAACTCCAGCACGTCATTCATTAGTTGCCCAACGACCGCCTGGGTGTTCTGACGCCAGTAGTTTTCTATGGCTACCAGCAGCGGGTCCGAGCCGTCTTTGATGCTCTGCTCGCCTACGACATAGGTCTTCACCTTTGCCTTATCAGTGACGCAGAGCAGCTGCGAGGTCTGCACAGCGGTGGCAGCAGGGCCATTAACCTGCACCGTGATAGCTGCAGTTTTGCTGCCGTCATCGTTGGTACTGGATGCATAGAACATTGAGATGGTCAGGTCATTACGATTGAACATTGCTGTTACTCCGGTTGCGGTTGTGGCGATGACGGCGCGGCTTGCGAGGCGGCTGAACGGCGGGAGGCATTAACTCCCCCTCTTTCACCGCCGCCTCCTCTGTCACTGGCGGCATTGGCTCCGGCGCCGAGGGAAGCTCGGGGGATACTTCTTTCAGGCGCTCATGCTTTTCGCCGCCTTCCTCAACCTCGATCTTGAAAAATGGGTTGTGGTTCTTTTCGTGCCGGAAGTGCAGCGCAGAAAGTGGAAGATCCATATAGGACCTGCCATTGTGTTCAACAGCAACCAGTACACCATTTGCATATTCAATTTTGAGGTTATTCACTAATGCCTCCGCTTCTCGGGTTAAGGTAATTAAACGGTAAAATTTCCTGCAAAATATTCAGTATCCATCTACTCTTACTTTGTAGTGAGATTCAAAACGCATACTTTTTTCCTTTCCCCTGCAGGAAACTGTCAGGGGATTTTTTTATGGTCAGTTTCATTTCCTGAAATGATTGCCTATACTCAACAGGCAGATGCCTCAGGGCTGAGGCTAAAAGAAGCTAAGCCGCATTTCCCCCCTCTGGTTGGTGCGGACTTGGCAATCGGACCTGATAATTTCTCGCCCTGACGGCACTCCGTTCAGGGCTTTTTTTTGTATTACCTAAGCCCCTCAATGAAGGGGTTAGGTAATACCGGTGACCGTCAAGGTGGAAGACCTTGTCAATTTCAGAACAAATGACACAGTAAGCCCGCATGCAGCGTTATTTTCCGCTTCACACTCACGGATAAAGTTGTCATTTCTCAATGCTTTGTTCTGCTATCCGCTGCTGATCGATGTCCCTTATATCCGCTTTATCCCGGTTGCACTGCGCCAGCGCAGACAGCAGGCTGACGTTCAGGTCCAGGCTACTGCCCCACGTCATTGGCTCCGGTATCTCCGGCTGCGGCGTCTCACCTGTCAGGCTGGCCGGCAGCGGCACGTACGGCACCGGAACGTAAACTGTCCGCGTACTCCCGCAGCCGGTAAGCTGCGCCAGCAGGCACAGTCCGCTTAGCGCAATCATCATCCGCAACAGCAGCTTTGATGTCACGCGAGGCTCGCGATGACTCCAGTGCGATCTGTTCTTTAGCATGCTGATTGGCCTCGGTGATTATGTTCATGATGGTTACGGCGCGGATGACGTTGGCGGTTATGGCCTCGGAAGAGTCTGCGCGCTTCTCAGCGGCTTCCGCCCGCGTTTTCTCTTCCTGCCATTTGTCATGGTAATGGGAAGCTACCCAGAGAATCCCGGCGATAAAGGCCGCCAAGACAGCCAGGGGGATTAGTCGATAACGCAGGGTCACTCGCCTATCCCCCAGCAGGTCAGCGCGCTTTCCTGGTCCCGGCGGGAAACCTGCCCGTAGCAGTTATTTGACCGCACCCGGCAGTCGCGGCCGCCGTCCTTAATCCACCAGCGAATTGCTTCACAGGCGCCGCGGCGGTCGCCGGCGTTAATGCGCTGGTAGAACGTTGAGGGGAAGCATTTTCCGGGCCCGATGTTGTACGGGCAGAATGAGGCGATGCCGACCTTTTGCGGCGGCGTCAACGGAACGTGGATGTTTTTATCCACCCACGCCAGCGCCTTATTGCGCTCGATAGCGTTCACCGCGTCGCATTTCTCCTGCGTCAGCTTCATACCCTGCACCACCGGGCGGCCATCGACGCGCGTTGCTCCGCGGCAAATCGTCCAGATGCCCTGGCTGCCATCGCGGTACGCGACAAGGCTGTTGCCCTCTTTCTCATTCAGGAACTGGTCCATCAGCACCGGCGCCGACGTGCCAGCAGCAATAAGTCCCAGCATCGCGGCGCTAAGTTTTGCTCTGGTCGATGCCATATCAGTTATCCTGCGGTGGAGAGGTCACGTAGCCGCGGGCGAGAGCCTGCTCATAGGCTTTCGTCTGCCGGCGTTTGAAGTAGAGGTTGGTGAAATATGTCGCGATACCGAGAACCACGCCGCTGGCCAGCGCGATGAAGTTCCAGTCGAGGCCGTGAAACCAGTCATACATACGTGCCAGTCCCGTGCAAATTAAGCCGCCTGACGTGCAGTACGTGGCAGCAGAAAAGATTTTGTCAGGCATTTTCATAGTCTCCACCTCGCATCGGGCGGGCTGAAAGTTAAAGGTGCATTCCATTATTTATAGAAAGGTTATAAGTGTTAATAATGCTAAAAGTGGGCCGCTCCTTCACCAAGCAGCAGAAATTAATTAACTTTATTGAATTTTGACCAATTCAGTTGTATTTTACATATGGTGTTTTTGGATGAGACTGCTTAGACAGTTGAGGGAAAACACTAGCTTTATAAAGTTCGCTGGTGATTTTGCCCGTAGTCAGGATTTCCCCCTACGGGCCTTTTTTTATCTATACTCAAATTGATTCATGGTGAGGTACAGGTGGCTATCTTTCTCTCTCCCCCGCTTATTCATCAATTGTAACCGATGAGCGTTTTCTGCATTCCCAATACTACAAATCTCTACTCAACCATCAGAGCCTCTCAAACGATTGACTCTTCACATTTATTTCAGGGGGGGGTAATTTAATAAGCCACACCTAGTTGTTAAATTTTTCCCGGCTGATAATCAAGGTAAAGAGTAAATGATGATGAGACTGAGATACCCATCAACACTATATTAATTGAAAAACTTAGCCACTCCAGTTTGAAATAAAAAAATTTACACATCAATTGCAGAATTTCACTTCAAGGATATTCATTTAAAGAATAAGCACTCAGCAAGCTAACAATAAGGTGCGATCATTTTGTCAGTTAAGTCCAGTGAGCTGTTCCTGAGAGCAGATGGAGGAATGCCAAAATACCGCTGAAAGGATTTGCAAAAAGTGGAACTATCCGTAAACCCCACCTGCACAAGAATAGCGGTAATATTAAGCTCACCTTTCCGAATAAGCTCAGCTGCGACAGTCATTCTTCGCGCCCGAATATAGCCAGCAAGATTATATCCAGTGGAACTCTTGAATAAGCGTTGCACATGCCAATATGAATACCCGGACCTCCTGGCAACTTCGCTTATGGACATCGAGCGTGTCAGGTCGGACTCAATCCACTGGACAAGGTCGGAGATAACCATGTCAGGAAAAGCAGAGTCATTAGTCTCCAGCAACATCATAAACGCATACCATTTTTTATTCCGTTAATGAATAAAGATAGCACAAAACTGAAGTGAGACTAATGTCTATACCTGAAGAGGCGCCTCAACCAGCAAGCCACCCGAGGCTCTTTGGACAACATGAGGCGCTTTTGAATGAACGCTATAGCCGGGAAGGTAAAACTGCTTATAGTCAACGTTCATTCAAAATGGTTCGCCACTAAAGACTTTAACCCATAGTACAGCTTCGAAGGCTGATGTTCCTTACCTAAGAGCTAGCTGCGGCATTTTTACAGTCTAGAGTAAGAACGGTGAAGAGGCAAACAGCGACTATTGCGTAAAAATAACCATGTTTAACAAATGGCAATCCCTGTCAATGATAATTATCGACGATATGACAGGGGTACTGATGCAATGCACCTCGCGAATACCCCTGTCGTATCGCCGAAAAGCAAAAACCCCGCGGTGGCGGGGTTCTCGTTATGTTCAAATTGTCGCTTTTGGTCGCTGCCGAGTGGCGCAGCTCTGCTAAGCATGCCCTAATTATCAGAAGTTTTAGCGCGAATTCAATATCAATAATTCAAAATAGCACTTTTTGTTCATTTTTATTTTCTCAGCTCATGTCTTGCAACTAAAAAAACTTTTGCCTGAAATATCTCAAGACACCATTTAACGCGTCTCCTTGCCTCATCAGAGGACAACCATGGCGCCATTTGCTGCAGCTCTCGGCTAATGTCAGAGATTTTCTTACGCGTCGTGTAAAACCCAACTCCCACGACATAAACCGGGTCCGTCGTTTCGAATGACTCCAGCACGCACTGCTCGACGAAATCAGCATCATCATCATTGAGCGCACTGTCGATCAGATTAGTGGCAGGCTTCGGCCATAAAATAGAGTGCGCCCGACTCAGCGCCTGCTGCCCTCGATACCCTTCCTCCCGTGCCTGAGAAAGTGCAGCGGTAAAACGCTCAAGAGCCTTATCTGACCATGAGGCCCCTTTAATGCCTCGCCAGCAAGCATGACCTTTTGGTATTCGCGGTGCTGTCCCGCCCCTGACATTATCGCCCCAGATAGTCAGCAAAGATTTAATCCATCCTGACTGAATACCTGTCAGTAACACGGATTTCCCCAGATAGCGCTTATGAGTTGCCTTCGCTACTTCATTAAGAGCTGCAACATGTTTGCGGCGTTGCTGCGGTGTCATTTTTTCTCCTTATTACGCGAGAACGCCAAGCGCAAAGGCTCGGTCCAGTACGTTCTTTAACATTTCGAGTTGCGAGCCATATTTACGCTCAAATTTAACCGGGTCATTGTGCAGTTCGTTGTGGTGACGGCGGCAGAGTGGGATAGCAAACGCATCGTGCGCCTTCGTCCCCATGCCACCCTGCCCGTGACCTATCAGATGATGAGGATCATCTGCCGGCTGACGGCAACATTCGCATGGCTGCGATTTAACCCACGCCAGATAGCTTTGGTTTTCCCAGCGGATCCGCTTTGGCTTTTTGAAAAATGACGCTGGAGGCTCAGGATCAACAATAAGTGGTGTTATGGGCGCATCCAGCACAGGCTCCTGAAGAGCGGGATCAGGGGAATAGCTGTCGGTGTGCCGCTTCAGAATGCTGGTGGCCAGTTCTGTTGGAAGAATGTCAGTTTCACGCCAGACTGAAGGGATTGGCTCATTGGCTAAGCGTAGCGCCTTCCGTGCCAGAGACTCGGTAATAGCCTCTAATGCTCCGTGAGTTAACGCCCACCAGCACAGCTCCGCAACAGATAGCACACGCTCCCGGCTATATCCCAGATCGCGCAGAACTATTTCAATAATCCACTCGATTAAGTTTTCCCTGGCAATTCTGGCGAGAAGCTCAGTCGCCTGGTCGCGCAGCTTGTTGTCGCAATGCCAGCAAACACATATCGCGCCAGGCGGGTACCGCATCGTGACCAGCTCATCGTGATGGTACTCAGAGTGTGGGTACTGACATTCGCGATGCCGATTTTCCAGCCAGTATTCAAGACCGGAAATACCACCAGCGGCACGAATGACTCGCTCATCAATGAAGAAACCGGCAATTTCAGGATCGTTTGCCAGCGGTTGGCGGGCGTCCGGAATTCGGCCCGGCGCCAGGGAAGCCATGTTCTGGGGAACCGACTCAACCAGAATGCGTCCATGGGAAAACAGCGGCATTAGTTCACGCCCCGGCTTCAGAAGCACAATCCCCATGGTGCGGACGACCTCTGCCGTCAGTATTGCGCGGATCATGACCCCGCTCCAAAGGCTGAGATGGCGACGATAACCTGCCCTTTTGGAGTGATCGGGCCCCATTCGAGTAGCAGCCGTTTTATCTGGCTGTCATCCTGCCAGATTCCGGCCCGCGTCAGGGCGTCAAACAGCGCTTTGTTGAAGTTATCCAGGTCACGACGTCGGCGGTCGGGAGGGTATAGGGTGACGATTACTGAAACCGGCCCCACCAGAGTATGTGGCCGCGGACGTAACTGCTCAAAGATGGCGGCACAGGTTTCCGCCTGATAAGCGCGCCCTTTGGCACTAACCATGTGCCGGCCTTTCAACGGGCCGCGGTTTGGCGCGGGCCAGTAAGCGTTTACGCTTGGCGGAAATGGTAGTGATAGCGTCAGCGTTTCCATCATCCCCCCCAGAACCGCTGCTCAAAACGGCGGTCCGGACGCGGCGCTTGTTCTGACTCAAGCAAATATGCGCTCAGCGTCCAGTGAATGAAGTCGTTACTAAGCGATCGCTCTGTCTTAACGTTATTGTTGCGGTACCGTCTCTCGAGATCATCAATCTGCTCAGATGTAAGGTCGGTATGCTGAAACCAGGTTCGCTTCATGCATCACCCCGCGGGGATTTCGGCATGAATAAACCGCTGGCGCCGGACGGCGTCAGGAGTGGGGTGTTTTGAATGTGGTTTTGCGCCATGGTGTCTCTCCAGTGGCGCAGCAGGTATAGGGTGTTCAGGCCTATGACGGGATAATACCAGAGTTCTCAGCAACGCGGTAACCAGCCTTCTCCAGCATCTGCGTGAACAGGGTCGGCGTGCCAATAATCTCATCCTCGGCCAACGGCATAAACGACACCATACCGCCACGGCGATACATCAGCGCACGCTGGCACTCCGGAAATGAATGCAGTTTGGCAACGATAACCCCATCGTGGCATCTGATAACTGCGTAACCCTTTTTTGGTAAATCTTTTACTTCCACCCCGAGTCCCCTCTTATAAACCTGAAATTAAATCCACAGCTGATTAATAAAACCACTCATCTGCGCTTTCCCAGGTCTCCTGCAGGATCTCCTCGATGCGTTTTTTGTCCGCCTTTTCTCCTCCAACGATATTCAGGCCGTCAGAGCCGGCACGCCGGACGGTAAGCTTGCAATCAGCATAGCTTTTATCGATACGCTTCTTAAGCTCCAGCTCAAGCGCAGGCACCGCCCCGTCCGGCAATTTTTTGGTGCGATCAATTGTGACCTCAACTTTCATAAATCCTCCCTCAAACATTTACTGTATAAATATACAGTATACCTACAACAAGTAAGATTCAAGTTTTTTGAGGGCACGTTTTGTGAATACCATACTGCTGTTTATAAAGATGTTTTCGCTGTGAAACTAAAAACCCGCCGAAGCGGGCTTAGTTATGCTGCCAGTTCTTTTGCCCTACACATTTCTGGTAAATTCGCACGCATCAGCGCTTCGGCGAACGGCGGCGGCACCGCGGCAAATATCTCCGAGATACAGTAGCCAAGTTTGAAAGGCATTTTTCAGCAGACTCTGCGCGGGATTGCAGCTCGGAGCATGCTTCAAAATTGCTGATTGCCTTTCGTTCCCACTCTTCAGCCCTGTCGTTTGCATTGATCATCGACTCCTCAATGCCCCTAATCCATTTCTCCTGTTTTGCGATAGTTTCAGTCTGCTCAGCTATGCGCGCGTCTTTATCCCTAGCTTCCTTTACCAGCTCCCGCGCGTCGATTTTCAGCAGCGCTACGTGCGCTGTGGCTCCACGCAGCTCGTCGGACAGTCGATGACATTCAGCGTTTTTAGCCTCCAACGCCTCTATCAGTGCCAGGACGTCATCGGCTTTTACGTACAAGCTCTCTCCAAACTCGTTTGCTGAATAAGCTCGACGTTTCAGGCTCTGCTCCAGTTTGGTGAGATCAGTTGTCATGCTGCACGCTCCTAAGCCAAATGCACACCGCGCCGTCTTCAGTGTCGTGAATCGAGCCCACGAACCAACCATCCCCATCAGGCATTTCAGGTTGCCAAGTGGAAATGTCGTAACCATCGACGGCAGGATAGACATCATCCTCGTCGCGATAAATGACCGTCCATTCCAGTCCGACTTTTTCAAGCAAGGCGTTAAACTCTTCGGTCGATATGTGCTCCCGACCATCGCAAAACTTATCGTAAAGAGGGTGAGTCCAGTAACCGTACTGGTCGCGTTCCACTGGTAATGCTGTGATAGTGCTCATTTGGATGCCTTCTCGCGAAGCTGCATGCGGTTTTCCGCGATGCGTTTCTGTTCGTCGATAATGTCCAGCGCTTCGGCCAAGTCGATGCCGTCCAGGGTCATAACGCCATCATCTGTGATTTTCGCAATAGCCATCAGCTCAACCAGCCGCCGCGCTTTCTTGACGCTGATTTCCGGGGCGACAATGCGTTTAGTTACTTTCTTGGCGCCCAACGCCTTAGCGGCTGCCACATCATTTTTGAGAACCTCTCCAGCCTTGTCGCCATGTTCCTTAACCCTATCGACGGCTACCGTCACAGACACGTCGCCGGATTTAACGACCTGCTGCACATCATGATTGGCTGTGCTGAGTGCCAGGAGCTTTTCAACGGTCGGCGCCGACTTGTGAACTAGTTTCGCTATTTCACTGATAGACAGGTTAAACGTTGTAGTCATTTCCTGGACAACAGCGGCCTGCTCAAGAGGGGTAAGCGGAAGCTGATTATTACTGGTCATGATTCGAGCCAGGCGCTGCACATCGTTACCTACGAACGGCATTATATGGATACGGTCTACCGGCTTTCCGGCATCACGACACCTTGCGTAAGCGCGGCGCCTCCTGTGACCTTCGACAACCCATACACCACCTTCATCGCGCGCAATACACTCCAGCGGAGGGACTGTGCCACCTTTGCTCAGATAGTTGAACAGATCATCGTCTGCTGCACGGGTGCGATCGTCATCCTCACGTTTATTGAAACCCTCTTTAACGTGAATATCGTCAAGACTAATGAACATCCCAGAATCGGGACGCTTGATAATTCCGGATTTAATCATTTGCTTGAATGAATTAGCCATGAGAAATATCTCCCGCCTTAATTAATAGGATTCCGAGATGATTTTTTTGTTTATTCATTATTTAGCACTCCCAAATATTTTATGGACCTGATACCCCTGCCAGCTCTGACGGCACTGCTCTGTGATGCTCACGCGCTGACGCTTTGGCTTTTCTGTTGCTGGCTTAATCGGCTTGAGGTTAATTTCGCCACGGCGCAGCCGGTAAACCGGGTGATAGAGCCGACCAACGTTGGATAGCACGCCGACATGTACCAGGTGCTCAAGCAGACGGTTGGCTTTTTTGCAGTCGCAGTCCACCAGCGCTTTAACTTCCCTCGGCGTTATCTCTCCCTGCACCCGCATTGCGTTCACGATTTTCCAGAGGTTTTTACTGGCCATAATCATGCCCTCCTCGCCGCACGCCGGTAGCAAGCATCCCGGCGCTGGCACAGGCGCAACATCTCATTGGAGTTGCAGGCCATATTCATAGCACTGGTGTACTGTGTGGCCGCCCGACGCCAGAAACCTTTCATCTCAAGCTCCTGTGCCAGCGCCTCTACTGCCTGCAGCTTCTCAGGATCTTTGGCCTTTTCCAGCATGAAGGGCAGCACCACGTCCGGTATGCTGGCGCCTTCTGCTGCGGTGTAGGCATACTGCGTGCCGTTGTGCTTGCGGGTAATAATGCCCTTGCGTGTCAGCGACCTGAGAAAGTTACAGGCCGTGCTGGCGGAAACATCCAGGGCTTCACAGATGTCGCGAATAACGCAGCCAGGCATGTGGCGTACGGCAATCGCCACCCGGTCTATCTGATTGATTTTTACTGTATTGGTCATTGGTCAAAACTCGTTAGTTGCTTAATCCAGCCGCTTTACGACGCTTGTACTCTTCCATCAAAATCTGCGCAGGCGTTGGCCCGGCAGGATGGTGTGGTGCAGCAAGCTGGCGACGTATAGGCGGCACGCTGAAACCATTGCCTACGTGCTTGGTCCACTTAGTCAGTAATTTTTCTGCCAGTTTTTTTAGCTCCCCTTCGGTCATCTGGCGCTCGACGCCAGCCCTGCGCATCTCGATGCAGATGTGGTACAGCACCGGCTGCGGCCACGGATATTTATCACTCCCGGAGTAGCGGTATGACTCATTGCGCCACTTCCGGTACGCGTCCATCACTCCTTCAGACGTCAGCCCGAACGGGTTAGCCCCGCTTTCGGATACCAGAGAGACAAACTCTGCCAGGTCTGGCGGCCAGGTATTTCCCATAGCGCAGCGCTCCATGCACTGCTGGCAAACCAGCTTGATCTCGCTATCAGTCATCGAACCGATCTGGGCTATCCACAGGGCCGAGGGCTCCGCGCCATTCTTCTGGGTCCAGCGGTTCGAGAACACCTCGCCCATCACCCTCCACAGCTGCCATGCCGTTTTCACCGCCATCAATCCCGTTTCTGCGACACCAGCTCTCGTAGGCTGCGTCGATCTGCTGAACAGCTCGGGATGCTGTTGGCTCTGGTCGAACTCCTGCATACGTCACTCCTCCGGTTTCAGGTTTCTTCTTCGCTCTTACGTGCACGATGTGCCGCGCAAATTTCTGCTCCCACTGGATTTGGGTAAAAACTTTCTGCTCGGCATTCCAGTAGGCGATGAACTCTGCCAGCTCAGTTGGCAGATAATCCGGCTCTGGCAAGTTAATCCCCCACTGCGCCGCCCGCTGCCGGAAATCCCCGGATGGCAGCCAGCCGTCAGCCATGCTGAATTTTCCGATCGGTTCGTCCATCCCATCCAGGTACTGCGGAGCAACAGGCTCGGCTGGCGGAAATATTTGGCCAGCGTTTTCATTCGCGCCCGCGCTAAGAGAGGGGTTTAAGATCTGTTTACTGTTTACTGCTTTCTGGATACCTCTTGGCAAAGGACTAGGCTTATCCTTAGACAAAGGGCGAGACAAAGCGAAAGCCTTATCGAAAGCCAAACCCATAGCGGGTGAAACCCCATGCGACGCGGCTTTCAAGGATTCCAACGCCTCATATTTGAGGTCACATTCGGGCAGCAATTCGAACGCCCGCACCCACGATTTGATGACATTTACTGACGTTGGCGGGTTATGTTTGGCAGCGTTGGGCAGCCAAAAAACTCGGGCTTGGATGTCGGCTTTGACCATCCCAAGTGATTTGGCTTCTCCTAAGGCTAAGTCGAAGGCTTCGACTTCCCAGCCCAGCTCTTCGGCCAAAGCCGCGCGACCGGCCTTGAATAGCCCAGGAATAATCCCTGTGAACGGCCCTGTCAGCAGGTAAATAAATAAGCTCTGCCCGCCAGGCTGCAAAGGCGACAGAGCGCGAAATTTGGGGTCATCCCACATCGTGATCTTCACCTTACGGTAAGGCTCATTGCTTGCCTTACTCTTTGGCTTCGCCTTAGGCAAAGGAGTTGTCATGATTCACCCCTTGGCGCTGTTGTTTTATTGGTCATTGGTCAAAACTCGATTAAAAAATTTGTGGGGCAATCGCGCTAAGCGTCGCGAGCAGCGGCCCGGCAATATCTGATGGAAGCATTGCTGTTTTGGCTGAAATAGACTCCAGCAGCTCTTTAACCTGAACAGCTATTGGCAAACCCAGCAGAACGGCCTGGTGTGCTTCAACGTCCTCTTTCATCGAGGAGGCCACCAGCTCAGGGCTGGTCTTTTCGTCCCGGCGCCAGCCGTAGCGCTTGGCGATCGCCAAGGGCATCGCGGTGATAATCGCTTCAGACAACTGCATCACATAGCCGGTGTACTTCTCTGAGCCGCCCTCATTTCGAAGGTAACGGAAGAGATTCTGTTTATTGACGGTTATGCCGCGGCCGCCAACGGCAAGCCAGCGCTCAGCCACCAGCCGGGCGATGTCATCTTGCTGCGTTTTTCCTGGCAGAGTGCCCTCCCAGTCACGAACCGCGTCGAGCAGACGGCGGCATTTCATGCTATCCCGGCGCCGAGCTTGAAACTGATTTTGCGGTTTCAGCGCAACCCCGCTGCGCTGGTTATGATGTTCACATGTCAGCGATTGCATGGCTTGGTCTCCACAGGAAGTCCGTCAGTTGGGTTCGGGTACAGATCGGGGCGGAGTTCATGAGGTGTCACACCAGTTGCTTTAAAAACTGGCAATACCCGTGAAGCAGGGACCATCCCGTTGCACTTCTTTTTCCACTGGCTAATTGCCATGCCACTGACGCCAATTGCAGTTGCCAGTTTGTTGGCGGAGCCAGCTGCTTTAATCGCGCTATCAAGAGCTGTCATGCGTTGTTCTCCTCGTTTTGATGATGCAAATAAAGCATAACTTTACATTGAATGCAAATTTATAATTTATTGGAAGAGTAAACCAAACGTTTACAATGTGCCCATGAAACAAAAAAATGAACGTAGCGAACAGCTGGTATCTCGTCTTGAGGAACTGACAAAACGCGGCATCAGCAAAGCAGATATGGCTAGGTTTGCAGGGGTTACCCCGCAAGCGGTCAACGGCTGGTTCAAAAACGGTGCGATCAGCAAAAAATCAGCAATATCGATTGCTGAGGCTGCTGGGGTGTCGGTTACCTGGTTGCTAGGTGAAGAGGTTTCTGAAAGCGCAGGGCTCAAGCCCAATGAAGCAAAAATGCTGCAACTCTTCAGGCAGCTGCCCGAGTCTGAACAAGAGAAAATGGTCGATCTGTTCCAGATGAGACTAAAAGAACTTGATGATTATGTTGAAAAATATTTGCGTGGTAGATTCAAAAGTGCTGAAGACGTTTAACAGCTTTTGAGCTATCTGCAATCAACCGGCGAAAGCCGGTTTTTTTATGTCCAAAATTCCTCTTCAGTAAATTCCCACCCCATAAAGTAAAAATTTATCTCACATTAAATTTATAATTGACAAAAATTATAAAGTGATGCTTTAATCAGTTCGCACCAAGTCATCAAGGCAGGAAGCCCACGCAGTAGCTGCCGGCGGCATACGAAGCACCGGATGAGATGGCAATGACAATGCGCAGCAGGTTTCAACGTTCAGGCAGCCTGCCTTTAATGGCAAAAAAGGAAATTCAACATGACAGACTTTGCACGCAATCCATCGAGATGCCAGGCAGTACGTCTGCCCATATTTTGGGCCGTCATTCGCCGCATCTGCTACTTCCTCGCCCAGAAAGGCGATCCGGCTGCCGACCAACAGCCAGCAGTTCATCAGTAATCGAGTTTTGAATAATGGCTGTTGCCAGCCCCATGCCCGGTGCACAGAGCATGATGATGGTAATACCGCCATCGTAACCAAACAGGAGACGAAGACCTGTTCTGGTTAAATTGGAAAATGTTCTTTTGCCCGTCAAGCGGCGGGCCTTTTTCCGGAGGTTTATATGGCAGCAAATGAACTGGCATTGCGATTCAGTAGCGCGCCAGCAGAGCAACTGATTGGCGTTCTCCCGGTGCTGGAGGTCAAAGAGGCACTGCGTGAAGAAGTCGAGGACGATGTGCTAAATGAAGTGTGGCAGGAGCATCAGTTCGAGATGGATGCTGTTGAAGAGCAGGCGGACGAAGCGAACCGACTTGCCAGCAAATTTGAACTTGCTGCAGAAGCATTTGGGACTGCTATCAAGCAGGCGGTACAGCTACTTCCTAACTGCGAAGTTAAAACCATCTTAAACGACGCATTAGAGGATCATCCAGGCTACGGGCGCGACCCTCAATAACGCAAAAACCCGCCGAAGCGGGTTTGTACGCCGGTCAGCCGACCAAAGCTTTCCGGAATCGAGTTTTGAACAATGACCACTACCCAAGGGGAGCTATCAAAGTCCCGGGTATCTTACAACCTAAAGGAACCCGAACGCAATGAACACGTATGCGTATCTCATTAAAGCCAAAGCAAAAGCCGCCAATGCTAAAAGCTTCTTTTGCTGGTTCTCTGCAAAATCAGACTCCCGCGCTGACCGTCAGATCCTCGATATTCTGGAGGACGCTGAAATTGAAACCGGCCGCGGCGCCGACCACCAGCTGCCGATTCGTACTAACTTTCCTGTAGTAGATGACCTCCCAGACGAAGGGATACTGGATGACACCTGGTGCGATCGCTACGATTATGATAACGGAACTACTTGGCAGAAGACCGTAATAGAGATAGCTGCTTCTCTCGCTGCGCAGGAGCAGGAGCAGGAGCAGGAGCAGGAGCAGCCTATCCACTCCACACCATTGTCAACAGCTGATGAAAACTTAACTTATAACCTGGCACTCCTCCCTTTCAGGGTGCAGTTATTGGCGCAGTTTCTCACAGAAGAGAAACATGCCTCCCATATCAGCTGGCCAACAAAATGCCAGATCGCCGATCTGGAGATGGATACCGATAACAACTATATCCAGAATCTGTTACTGGCGGCCGAGAACAATCCGAAGCTCAAAGACTATGACCTTCACGGTCTCTGGAAGGTTACCACTGCTGTGAAAAAGGTTTTCCCTGTCGATAAACGGCATGAGCTGGGAACACTGATCACGTTTATTAAGCTCTGGCTTGAGCATGACCATATCGACCGCGGCATTTTGGTTCGTGAATGGGCTAACGGGAACCGGATTTCTGCTGTGCAGCGTAACAACTCGGGCGCAAACGCTGGCGGCGGCAACCAGACAGATCGTAACCCGGACCTGGTGCATACCTTCGACGTCCTCGACAAGGAAATTGCGTTGGCAACCCTGCCAATGGATTTCAATATCTATGACCTGCCGGGCAGTATTTATCGGCGCGCAAAAGAGATTGTGCAGAAAAAAGAGAGTCCATTTAAGGAATGGTCTGTCGCACTGCGAGCGACTCCGGGGATCCTGGATTACTCGCGCGCGGCGATTTTTGCTCTAATCCGTAGTGCAGAGGAGCATTTAACACCTTTCCCAGATAGATTGCGTGGGTATATCTGCGCAAATCTGACCGAAACGAATCACGCAAACCCGACACCCGAAACGCTGGCGGCCGCACGGCACGTCCCGGAACTCGACGCAGCGGAAGAGGTAAATCGCCTGCAGCCGGATGAACCAGCAGAAAATAACCAGCCCAAGTTAGCCAACGCGGGCGGCGGCATTTTCACAATTGAAGGGCTTGCAGCACCAGCACCAGCACCAGCACCAGCAGAAGTTACCACCGAAACTGAGGACGCGGACAATGTGCCGATGGAAGAAGCTGTCAGCAATGAAGAACAAACTGGAGCTGTCCCGGCGCCGGGCGAAGCGGGAATGGTCGCGAGTGAAAGCGGTACTGTGGATCGTGAAAAGGCAGATCCCGTAAATAATGATACCCGGATTCAAAATTCAGATCCGCTTTATACTCACCTCATGGTCGATCTGGAGACAATGGCCTCCGGCCCTGATGCTCCGATAGTCTCGATTGGCGCGGTATTTTTTGACCCCGCCACCGGCCAGCTGGGCCCGGATTTCTATAAAGCGGTAAGTCTTGAGTCTGCAATGGCATGGGGCGGTGTGCCAGAGGCCAGCACTATTATCTGGTGGCTCAAGCAGTCAGCAGAGGCCCGATCGGCTATCGCGATGGATGACGCTATTCCTCTTGATGACGCCCTGCTCCAGTTGAATGATTTTATTAGCGAGAATGCAGCCAATGGCCCAGCGAGCATTCAGGTTTGGGGAAATGGTGCCACTTTCGATAACGTTATCTTGCGCAGCTCTTACGACCGAACAGGTATCGACTGCCCGTGGAGGTTCGTTAACGATCGCGATGTGCGTACCATAGTCGAGCTCGGTAAATCCGTCGGATGTGAGCCGCGCTACAAAATCCAATTTGTTGGCGATCAGCATAATGCACTGGCCGACGCCCGGCACCAAGCCAAATACGTTTCGGTTATCTGGCAGCGACTAACCGCTACTTCAAACTGATTTTCCAATTTCAGCATTCTACCCACCAGCCAGTTATCTTTAACTGGCTGGCTATCGGAGGTGATAGCCATGTACGAACTCACACTGTCACCTGCGGAAATTGCAGAAGTAACAGGTTATCGACGCTATACCGAGCAGCAGCGCCAACTTCGCTGCCATGGCATCCCGTTTACTACTGACGGTAGAAACAGGCCAATAGTGTTACGAAAAAACCTGGCACCGAATATCTCTGAATTACCAAAGGTTGACGAATATGTTGCAACAGAACCTGACTTCGACGCCATTTATGGGACGACCACGTAAAAATCCGAAGGATGCTCAACTGCCGCCTCGGGTAACAAAAAACAAATACAGCTATGTTTGGAAGCCAAAGGGAACTAAAAAAAGCATTACGCTGGGAAAAATACGTGAAACCAGCATGTCGAAACTTTGGGCTAATTATGAGAAAGAAAAATCGAAACATCATGACGTAATGACTTTCTCAAAATTGTGGGGAATGTTTCTCGACAGCCCAACGTTTACCGAACTGGCTGCTCGAACTCAAAAAGATTACGCCCAGCATCAGAAAAAACTACTCGCAGTATTTGGAAAAATGAGGGCTGATGAAATTAAGATTGAGCAGGTCAGAATTTTTATGGACAAGCGGGGGTTAGCCAGTAAGAACCAAGCCAATCAAGAGGTCTCAAGTATGTCGCGGGTTTTTGGTTGGGGATTTGAAAGAGGCTATGTGAAGGGGAATCCATGCCGGGGCATCAGGAAATTTACGCTTGTAGATAGAGACGTATATATACCGGATGAAGACTACCTGGCTATTTATGAAATCGCCAGGCCAGAAGTGCAGGTAGCTATGGAGATCTCGTATCTGTGTGCAGCGCGAGAGGGGGATGTATTTGATTTGAAAATTCCAGATCTGCGCGCCGATGGAATTTTCATCGAGCAGAATAAAACAGGCAAGAAACAGATCAAGAAATGGACGCCTCGATTGCAGGCTGCTATCGCCTTAGCTCACCGGCATTTTGCGAATAAGTCAGCAGCGGGATACATAATCCCCTCACCTAGCGGTGGGCGGATGAACAAAAAAACGTTCAATACTTGGTGGAACAATGCGAAAAAGGCTGCTGCATTGAGTCTAGGGCGAGAAATCCCTGGCACTTTTCATGACATCAAGGCTAAAGCGATCTCAGATTATGATGGTAGTAGTAGAGATAAACAGCTATTTTCTGGACATAAAACTGAAGGGCAAGTATCCGCTTATGATAGGAAAGTCAAGATATCTCCAACTTTAGAATTTCCACTAGAGGCTCAACACAAATCAATTAAGTGAACGGAGCCATTCATCGATTTTCATTCGCTCTTTTTTTACATACTCAACAATAGTCATCCCCTTTGATGGGGGATGACTTTTTTGAAATGCTTCGTAAAGCATATTCATCGTATCTTGGGAAACACCTAAAATTTCCTGCACTCGAGTAGCTCGCACCGACAGATCCATTTGGTGGGCAGACTCGCAGTCCAATGTAACTTTTTCGGGATACAATGAAAGCCAAGAATTATCAAAATCAATTCCTCTAGCTTCCAACAAGCTAATGTACTTATAAGCTTGATTCATTTTGGCAAAAACATTCATTTCGAAAAGCCGATAGGTCGATTTATCTTGTTTCCTCTTGCTTTGGATTTTAATGCCATGACTATATATTGCGGATGCCTGACCGTTTTGACATTTATTTATCCAAAAATCGATTGAAACATCAGCAATATCATTGACGATTTTAGCTAATGCATCAACGAGTGACTTAGTCTCGGAGCGGGTGGCAAGACGGGACGAATTACTATACGTAACTTTCCAGCCAACAAAGACAAGAACAATGCTTGTACAACTAAACATCCATGCATTTTGGGCTACTAACTGGAGTAGCCCAACAGGTTGATTAACCACTTAACGTTTATCCTTATGCTCGCTCAGGTTCCGCATTGTCTATGAAGCGCTCAATTTGTTCCTTGTAGAAAGGCATCTCACTTTTGATGACAAGCCGGCTTTTTAAGCCTTGCTTAGTCAGACCTTCTTTCCGAACAAGCCCTCCGAATGCCTCTTCGAGGAATGAAGATCCTACGCCCAGAGCAATGCCGTTAAAATCAACAACAACCTCTTGCTCACCAGAACGTAACGCTGGCACCAAGAAATCTTTGCGGAATTTTTCAGCACTATAAGGACTGTCAGACATGAATCGACCAAAAGGTGTTTTCGAAAAGTCCTTAGCTATGACGATGTTAATCATCTTCTCCTCTCCTCGGAACCAATGCCCACTCAATCAAGGTCCCCGGTATGTTTTCTGAAAGCCATTCACAACGAGGCTTCCCATCAGTTGAATTATAGCGGTATCTGGCGTGTCCAGTTAGTACTAGTAGTGATTCGGACTCCGCACAACCAGACCCTATAGGCCTTTTTATATCCTCAGAACCATTGCCACGTCCAGCATTTAAATGCCTTGAATGTCCGGAGGATAGTGCCAGAGACACAGATGAAATCTCGCTTACTGGAAGATTGTCGAAAACTGTAGCAAACGAGTTGTGGATCCCTAAACCTAAGTCACAAATGATGAAAACTACTAAGTTTTCTTCTTTGTTGTACCAAGAGCATTGCCACCATCTTTTCCCCCCCAAACTCTCAAGCTGGCTTTTGAATGAGTGGTGCTCGTATGCATGGTAGGACACGTTGAGTATCGCTTCGTTCAATGCTGAGCTCATTAAAGAGAAAGCATCAGCATTTAGTAGTGCAGTTTCTTGAATGGTAGATACAGTATTTAACCAGTGTTCAAAGGGCTCAACAGCCGACTGATAGTACCTTTTTTCTTTGGTTAGCATCTCCAGTTTTTTCTGTGTGTTAGCAACCAAAGCTGCAGAGAGCCCTGTCTGAACTATCCACTTATGCCCTTCTAAATTGTCTTCTTTTTTAGGGAATTTGAAACGGATCTGGCTCTGAACTTTTGCAATCAGCTGTGCTCGGTTCACTATAGCAAAAAGTAAAACAGTGGCTGATGCGCTAGCGTACTCAACCTTAGACAAGTCAATCGTCAACTCACTATCCCTCTTTAACACAACTACATCAATCATGTTAAGGAAGTTCAATGTTGCTGGCCGATCTTCATCCGAATACACACAAAGGCGCCTCGGGCAGACTAATATCGTCATCTGTGCAATCCCTGTCTGCTTCTGTTATTTACATGGAATATACCAAGTGAATATACCAACACTTTACCAAGCACACAAAGCAACAAGGGGTCACCTTTCGGTAACCCCTTGTTTTATATGGCGGAAGCGCAGAGATTCGAACTCTGGGAGGGTTTCCCCTCGCCGGTTTTCAAGACCGGTGCCTTCAACCGCTCGGCCACACTTCCTAAGTGCTGCGAACTATAAACATCCCCGGGCGTTGTGTAAAGCCCGAAGATGTTCGTTTGCGTGAAAAACAGCCAAATGGTATTCAATTGCCTGAAATATCGACGTAACGTTCAGATTATCAGCATAATCAGTGCTTAAGAATGTACATATCCTTGGTGTAGTAGAACCCCAGCTTGTCGGAACTAAAGCCCCCTACCCACGGTTTCACCAGGTGGGTGCGCACGTAGTGATAGACAGGAATGGCCGGAACGTCCCGCGCCAGCAGATCTTCCGCCTGCTGGTAATATTCCCCACGCTTAGCGAGATCGGCGGTCTTAGCCGCGTTTTTCAGCGCGTCGTCATAGGCCTGATTCGTGTACTTGCTGGTGTTCTCGCTGTCGCCGGTGCGGAAATTATTGAGGAAGGAGGCCGCGTCGTCGTAGTCGGCAATCCACGCATAGCGAACCACATCGAAGTTACCGGTATGCATGGTATCGAGCATCGTTTTCCACTCCTGATTCTGCAGCTTCGCGTTGACGCCGAGATTCTTCTTCCACATTGAACTTGCGGCAATGGCGATGCGCTGGTGAGACTCAGAGGTGTTGTACAGCAGATTAAATGTAAGCGGATGGTCCGGACCAAAACCGGCTGCGGCCAGCAGCTTTTTGGCCTCCTCAATGCGCTTTTCCTTCGGCCAGCTGGCGTAGTCCGGGTTTTTAAGCGTAACGCCGCCGATGACAGGCTGGCTGATAAGCCACGCCGCGCGCTGCCCCTGGCCAAGCACTTTATCGGCAATAATGTCCTTGTCCAGAGCCAGGTTAAGCGCCATGCGCACGCGGGGATCGTTAAACGGGGCTTTGGTCGTATTGAATTCGTAGTAGTAGGTTGCCAGCTGCGGAAAGACTTTAAGTTCACTCCCCATCGTTTTCTTCAGTTGGGCAAACTGGTTGATAGGCACCGTATAAACGATATCGATTTCTCCGGCCTTATAGCGGTTTACGTCCGCCGTTTCGGACGCTATTGGCAGATAGGTGACCTTATTAATCACCGTATGCGCATTGTCCCAGTAGCGCAGATTGCGCTCGGCAACGATACGCTCGTTGACGACCCATTGGGTGGGCTTATAGGCGCCGCTGGTCACGATATGCGAAGGCTGAGTCCACTTATCGCCGAAGCGCTTCACGACGACCGGATCGATGGGCACCATCACATAGTGATCGAGCATCTGCAGCAGCGAGGCGTTGGGCTGCGTCAGCGTTATCTGCAGGGTCTGGTCATCCAGCGCCTTTACGCCGAGGCTGTCAGGCGCCATTTTGCCCTGACTGATTTCAGCGGCGTGGACAATGTGCATATTGGCAGGGTAGCTGGCGTAGGGGGATACGGTTTTGGGATCCACCAGCCGCTGCCAGCTCCAGACGATATCGTTGGCGGTAATAGCCGTGCCGTCTGACCAGGTGATGCCGGGTCGCAAATGGAAGGTCCAGACGGTGTTATCCTTCTGCTCCCACGTTTCTGCGAGTCTCGGCTCTATGGTGCCATCCGGGCGAACGGCCACCAGACCCTCGAAGATATCGCGGATGATGTTGCCCTCAACGTCGCTTTCAACTTTATGCGGATCAAGCGTGGCGGGCTCACTGCCGTTGTTCCTGACCAGCTCCTGTTTACCGGCAAGTTCGGTTCCCGGCGGAACCTCTGCGGCCAGCAGAGAGGTGGAGGCGAGCAGTCCCGCTGCCAGCAAGGTGAGCGTAATGCGATTGTGATGCAGTGATTTCATATCCTATGCCTTATTACTTTATTCATACTGGACACCGCCACCACTCTTAGCGGTGCTGGCAACAGAAGGCAATAATTTTCAACCACCTATAAGACGGCGATCTGATTCGGGCCCGTAAAATTGACAAACATCCTTAAAAGCAAATTATTTGCAGGATAATCATCTATTAAACCCGCAGAGGTATCGGTAAAGATGGGTAAAACCCCTCGTACTGTCTGAAAACTTTCATTATTCTCAGCGGTTATTACACCTGTCATCATAAGAGAGTGACTCATGGATCGTATTATTACATCGTCGCGTGACCGGTCATCGCTGCTGAGCACGCACAAAGTTTTGCGCAATACCTACTTCCTGCTCAGCCTGACGCTGGCGTTTTCTGCGATCACCGCCACGGCCAGCACCGTGCTGATGCTGCCCTCGCCGGGCCTGATCCTGACGCTGGTCGGGATGTACGGCCTGATGTTCCTGACCTATAAGCTGGCGAACAAACCTTCTGGGATCCTGGCCGCCTTCGCCTTCACCGGCTTTCTGGGCTATATCCTCGGCCCTATCCTCAATGCCTATCTGTCGGCGGGCATGGGCGATGTCATTGCCCTGGCGCTGGGCGGTACTGCGCTGGTCTTCTTCTGCTGCTCGGCCTACGTGCTGACCACCCGCAAAGACATGTCCTTCCTCGGCGGGATGCTGATGGCCGGGATCGTTGTGGTGCTGATTGGCATGGTGGCGAACATCTTCCTGCAGCTCCCTGCCCTCCATCTGGCGATCAGCGCGGTGTTTATCCTGATTTCGTCCGGGGCGATTCTGTTTGAGACCAGCAACATCATTCACGGCGGCGAAACCAACTACATCCGCGCCACCGTCAGCCTCTACGTGTCGCTGTACAACATCTTTGTCAGCCTGCTGAGCATTCTCGGCTTTGCCAGCCGCGATTAATTCGCGCCCGCGCTAAACCCCCAGGCTCCGCTTATGCGGGGCCTTCTTTTTTGCTACAATGCGGCGTTTTTGACAGATACCGTGAAGAAAAATGCTGAGTTTTGAAGGTAAAGAGATAGAGACAGATAACGAAGGTTATCTGAAAGAGAGCGGTCAGTGGAGCGAAGCGCTGGCGGTGGTGATTGCCGAAAAAGAGGCAATTACGCTCTCCGCTGAACACTGGGAAGTGGTGCGCTTCGTGCGCGACTTTTATCTGGAGTTCAACACCTCCCCCGCGATTCGCATGCTGGTAAAGGCCATGGCCAACAAGTTTGGCGAAGAGAAAGGCAACAGCCGCTACCTCTACCGCCTGTTCCCGAAAGGGCCGGCCAAACAGGCGACCAAAATTGCCGGCCTGCCCAAGCCGGCAAAGTGTATCTAGTAGCGAATATCGAAGCCGGTCGGGATATGCCCGGCCTGGCGCGGCTCGGTCACAACTTTATCAACCCTGGCGCTGCGCGGCCCGCCCGCCTTTAGCCAGCTGAGCAGCTTTTCTACCTCTTCGGCCCCGCCGCAGGCCAGCACCTCGACGCTGCCGTCATCGAGATTGCGCGCGTAGCCTGTCAGCCCCAGCCTCAGGGCCTCCTGCCGGGTGCTGTAACGAAAGCCAACGCCCTGAACCCTGCCGTAAACCCATGCCATCGTACTGCTCTGTGCCATCATTATGCTCCCGTCCTGCCGCTTCGCGTTGCATTTCCCGCCTGACGTGGGAAAATGGCGCCCATTTTCATTGAATTGTCAGAATAGCAAATTATGAGCGTACGTTTAGTGTTGGCCAAAGGCCGCGAAAAATCCCTTCTTCGCCGCCATCCCTGGGTTTTCTCCGGCGCCGTGGCGCGTATGGAAGGCAAAGCTTCTCTCGGTGAAACCGTCGATATTGTAGACAGTCAGGGAAAATGGCTGGCCCGCGGCGCCTTCTCGCCCTCTTCGCAGATCCGCGCCAGGGTCTGGACCTTTGATAGCGATGAAGCCGTTGATATTGCCTTTTTTGAGCGCCGCCTGCGCCGGGCGCAGGCGTGGCGCGACTGGCTGGCGGAAAAAGACGGGCTCGACAGCTATCGCCTGATCGCCGGTGAATCCGACGGCCTGCCGGGGGTTACTATTGACCGCTTCGGCAACTTTCTGGTGCTGCAGCTGCTCAGTGCCGGGGCCGAATACCAGCGCGCGGCGCTCGTCAGCGCCCTGCAGACGCTCTATCCGCAGTGCGCCATCTACGACCGCAGCGACGTGGCCGTGCGTAAGAAAGAGGGTATGGCGCTGACGCAGGGTCCGGTAACCGGCGAGCTGCCGCCTGCCCTGCTGCCCATCGAAGAGCACGGCATGAAGCTGCTGGTGGATATTCAGGGCGGCCACAAAACCGGGTACTACCTCGATCAGCGCGACAGCCGGCTAGCGACGCGGCGCTACGTCGCCGATAAGCGGGTGCTTAACTGCTTCTCCTACACCGGCGGTTTTGCCGTATCGGCCCTGATCGGCGGCTGCCGCCAGGTAATCAGCGTCGATACCTCTCAGGAGGCGCTGGACGTGGCCCGTAAAAACGTTGAGCTGAACCAGCTGGATCTCAGCAAGGCGGAGTTCGTTCGCGACGACGTCTTTAAGCTGCTGCGCAAGTACCGCGACCAGGGCGAGAAGTTCGATGTCATCGTGATGGATCCGCCCAAGTTCGTGGAAAATAAAAACCAGCTGCAGGGCGCCTGCCGCGGCTACAAGGATATCAACATGCTCGCCATCCAGCTGCTGAATCCTGGCGGCGTGCTGCTGACCTTCTCCTGCTCCGGCCTGATGACCACGGATTTATTTCAGAAAATCATCGCCGATGCCGCTGTCGACGCCGGGCGTGATGTACAATTTATAGAGCAGTTCCGCCAGGCCGCCGACCATCCGGTGATCGCCACCTACCCGGAAGGACTCTATCTGAAAGGCTTTGCCTGCCGGGTTATGTGACTTGAAAAACAGAAGATCGCCTGCATATTGAACGTAAGCAATCTTTTTTCAGGAGGTGACTATGATGATTGCCAGCAAATTTGGTATTGGCCAGCAGGTGCGCCACTCGCTGCTGGGGTATCTGGGCGTTATTGTAGACATCGACCCGGAGTACTCGCTGGGGGCGCCCGACGCAGACGAGATCGCGGGTAACGACGCGCTGCGGGCGGCCCCCTGGTATCACGTAGTGATGGAAGACGACGACGGCCAGCCGGTTCACACCTACCTGGCCGAAGCCCAGCTGCGGGGCGAAGCGCACGACGAGCATCCCGAACAGCCTTCTATGGACGAACTGGCGCAAACCATCCGCCGGCAGCTGCAGGCGCCGCGGTTGCGTAATTAATAAAGCGCCATTCGTGGCGCTTTAATCCGCAGCCAACTCCGCTTACCGGGCCAGCCCCAGGCGCGGTATTTCAATGGCCGGACACTTATCCATGACCACCTTGAGTCCCGCATCGCTGGCCAGCACGGCGGCCTGTTCATTAATGACCCCAAGCTGCATCCACAGCGTCTTCGCGCCGATGGCGATTGCCTCCTGCGCAACGCCCCACGCGGCGTCGGAATTGCGGAAAACGTCCACCATATCGACTTTCTCCGGGATATCCGCAAGCGTTGCATACCCCTTCTGACCGAGCAGCGTGGTGCCGGCGACCTTCGGTGAGACCGGAATAACGCGGTATCCCTGATCGAGAAGATACTTCATGACCCGGTAGCTGGGGCGATCCGGCTTATCGCTGGCGCCCACCAGGGCGATAGTGCGGGTCTCATTCAAAATTTCAGCAATATCGTGTTGATTCATCTTTTCCTCCTGCTGTTTCGCAAAGTGTATGACAAACCGGCCATCCGACGCGCCCGCAACGCCAATACCATGACCTGACGCAGGATATTTTTAACCGAACGCCTTGCAGCACCGGCCGTATTCAGTAATCTGTCTGCATCTTACATTCGGGAATATACTATGGAATTCACTACCCGCACGCTCCCTGGCCGCAAGCACATTGCCCTGGTCGCGCACGATCACTGCAAACAGATGCTGAAAGGCTGGGTTGAGCGCCATCAGTCTCTGCTCTCTCAGCATATTCTTTTCGGCACCGGCACCACCGGTAACCTGGTATCGCTGGCAACCGGACTTGAGGTCAACGCCATGCTCAGCGGCCCGATGGGCGGCGATCAGCAGGTTGGCGCCATGATCGCGGAAGGAAAAATCGACGTTATGATCTTCTTCTGGGATCCGCTGAACGCCGTACCGCACGATCCGGACGTTAAGGCGCTGCTGCGCCTGGCGACGCTCTGGAATATCCCGGTCGCCACTAACGTCGCTACCGCCGATTTGCTGATTCAGTCCCCGAAATTCAGCGTCGAAATGGACGTGCAGATCCCGGACTACGAGCGCTACCTCGCGGCCCGCCTCAAATAAACGCTCTCAGGGCTTGCGCGCCATCGGCACGCCGAGATCGCTCAGGATCCCGACAAAGGCCGATGGCTGCTCTTTGCTGTACAGCAGCCACACGCGGTGGCGCGCCCGGGTCAGCGCCACGTAGAGCAGGCGTCGCTCCTCGGCATCCGGATAATCCTCCGGCTGGGGCAGCAGCGCCGCCTCCATGACGGACTCGCGCGCGGGTGCCGGAAAAGCATCCTGCCCAGCCTGCAACCCCACAATGATAACGTAGTCGGCCTGCTGGCCCTTGCTGGCATGGATGGTCATAAAATCGATGCTGAGCTTCGGCCAGCGGGTCGCGGCTTTCTCCAGCGCCTGTGGTCTGAGGTGATGATAGCGCGCGAGGATAAGGATCCGCTGCTCAGGCTTTGCGTAACCGCTGAGCTTATCCAGCAGCGCATCCAGCTTGTCGTCCGGCAGCAGCGTTACCGCCTTCTTATCACCCGCCTGCAGGCTGTTTAACGGCTTGGCAAGCTGGTGAGGATTCTGCTGAATGAAGCCGTTGGCGATTTCGCCGATGCGCCCGTTAAAGCGATAGGTGGTATCGAGAGCGCAGCAGTCGCCCTCGCCAAAATAGTGGTTAAACGCCGTGGTCAGCGACAGCTGGGCGCCGCTAAAGCGATAGATTGCCTGCCAGTCGTCGCCGACGGCAAACAGCGTAGTCTGGGTATTCTGCTTGCGCAGCGCCGCCAGCAGCAGCGCCCGCTGCGGAGAGATGTCCTGAAACTCATCCACCAGAATATGTTTCCACGGACTGATAAAGCGCCCCTTCTCCAGGATGCTGATGGCCTGATGTATCAGCCCGGAGAAATCGACGGCGCCCTCTTCTTTCAGCGCCGTTTTCCACGCCTTGAGCAGCGGAGCCAGCAGTTTGACCCGCTTGCTGAACAGGTCGCGGATCTCTTCCGGGGCATCGGCAATCGCTCCGGCCTGGGAGCCGCCGTGCATACGCATCAGCGATACCCAGCGGTCAAGACGGCTGCCCATCCGGCGGACTATCTTCGGGTCCTGCCAGTAGTCGCCCTCCGGCACGTCCCATTCCATCTCTTCGTCAAGCCACTGCCGCCAGCCTTTTGCCTGGGCCTTTTTCTCGCTGCACTGCTGCTGCCAGCAGTCGACGAGCAGCGCCTGCCTGGCCGCAGCGTCATTTTCCAGCCGGCTTATCGCCGGCACCTTTTTGCTCCCCTGCTGGATAATGTGCAGCGCCAGGGCGTGAAAGGTTTTCGCGCCGATCTCATCGGTATGCAGGCGCTCGCGGATGCGGTCGTCCATCTCCTGAGCCGCCCTGCGTCCGAAAGCCAGCAGCAGGATCTGGTCCGCCGCCGCCTCGCCGCGGGCAAGCAGCCAGCCGGCCCGCGCCACCAGCACCGACGTTTTACCGCTGCCGGCGCCGGCCAGCACCAGCAGCGAGCGCTCGCCGTTCACCACCGCCCGGGCCTGGGCATCATTGAGCGGCGAGGACTCCACGGTTTTAAAAAAGTCGGCATACTGCGACAGCATAGCGTCAGTAAACGCCTGGTTATGCCTGAGGCGGCTGGACTCAACGTCTTCCAGCCAGGCCCGGCACTCGCGCCACGGCTCGCGGCAGTTTTCAAACGTATCGAGCCGGCTAACGGGAACGGGAAGCGCCTGCAGCGCGTGGAGGATTTTTTGCCGGATATCGGCCACCGCCCGGCGAGTCAGCCATTTTCCGCGCGCGCTGACGCTGGCGATTTCGGCCAACTGCTGATTGAGCACGTCGGCGGCTATCGCGCTCATCTCTTCGCTCCACTGCTGCCAGCGGCTCTGCAGAAGATGATGAAAGCGCTGGGTGTCGGTCCACTCCGTGCCGTGCAGGCGCACCACTTTATCGTCGGGCAGAACAAACTCCAGCTCGCCCCATACCAGGCCGCGCCGGCAGTGGATCGCCGTCAGCTGATTGAAGGGAATCAGGTACTCGTGGCGATCGCCAGAGACTTTGACTCCCGCATTGAGAAGCTCTACGCGGTCGTAGGGATGCTGGGCCATGCGCTTGCCAAGCGCGGTTGCTCTTAGTTCCATGTTTTGCTAAATCCCGGAGTGACGCTGAATGCTGACAGTGTAACTGCCAGATATCAGGTGCTCCAGCCTAAAAATCCGATACAATTGGCAGGCCTTCTGTTTAACCGGACTGAATTGAGGTCACATGCGTACCGTTCTGAATATTTTGAATTTTGTTCTCGGTGGCTTCGCCACGACGCTCGGCTGGCTGCTGGCAACCGCCGTCAGCGTCCTGCTGATCGTCACCTGGCCGCTGACCCGCTCCTGCTGGGAAATCACCAAGCTCTCTTTTGTCCCCTTCGGCAACGAAGCTATCCACGTTGACGAGCTGAATCCGGCGGAAAGAAATAGCGTGATGAACGCCGGCGGCACGTTCCTCAATATCCTGTGGCTGGTGCTGTTCGGCTGGTGGCTTTGCCTGACCCATATCTTCGCCGGCATTGCGCAGTGCGTGACCATCATCGGCATCCCGGTGGGCATCGCTAACTTTAAAATTGCCGGCATTGCCCTGTGGCCGGTGGGGCGCCGGGTCGTTCCCGTCGAAGTCGCCAGGGCGGCGCGCGAAGCAAATGCCCGCGGCCGCTTTCAGTAATCGGGATCGTCGCTAAGCATGCTAAGCCCCCTGTTAAGACGCTACACCTGTAACAGTACCTGGCTTTATAATGCCAGAATCTTTATGGCGTTATGCGGTACGACCGCCCTGCCCTGGTGGCTGGGCGACGTTAAGCTGACCATACCGCTGACGCTTGGGGTCGTGGCCGCCGCGCTCACCGACCTGGACGACAGGCTGAGCGGGCGGTTGCGCAACCTGATCATCACGCTGGTCTGTTTTTTTATCGCCTCAGCCTCTGTTGAGCTGCTGTTTCCCTGGCCCTGGGCCTTTGCGCTGGGCCTCACCCTCTCAACCAGCGGGTTTATTCTGCTCGGCGGCCTCGGCCAGCGCTACGCGACCATCGCGTTTGGTGCCCTGCTCATCGCCATCTATACCATGCTCGGCGTGTCGCTTTACGCACACTGGTACCAGCAGCCCGTTCTGCTGATTGCCGGAGCGGTGTGGTACAACCTGCTGACCCTTATCGGACATCTGATCTTTCCGATCCGCCCCCTGCAGGATAATCTCGCCCGCAGCTACGACCAGCTGGCGCGCTATCTGGAGCTGAAGTCGCGGCTTTTCGATCCGGATATTGAAGAGGACGGTCAGGCGCCGCTCTACGAGCTTGCTATCGCCAACGGCCAGCTGGTAGCGACGCTCAATCAGACAAAAGCCTCGCTGCTTACGCGCCTGCGGGGCGATCGCGGCCAGCGCAATACACGCCGCACCCTGCACTACTACTTTGTGGCGCAGGATATCCACGAGCGCGCCAGCTCCTCGCACGTTCAGTATCAGCCGCTGCGCGACGCGTTTCGCTACAGCGATATCATGTTCCGCTTCCAGCGGCTGCTGTCGATGCAGGCGCAGGCCTGTCAGCAGCTGTCGCGCGCTATTTTGCTCAGAACGCCCTATCAGCACGATGCTCACTTTGAGCGGGCATTCTCCCACCTTGAGGCCGCGCTCGAGCGGATTGCCGCCGCCGGGGCGGACGGCGAGCAGCGCAAGGCGCTGGGATTTTTACTTAATAATTTGCGCGCCATTGATGCCCAGCTGGCGACTATTGAGTCCGAGCAGCAGCTAGCTCTGCCGCAAAGCGTCAGCGAAACCCAGCTTGCCGACGATCGCCTGCTGGGCTTCAGCGACATCTGGCTGCGGCTCAGCCGGAATATTACGCCAGAGTCGGCGCTGTTTCGCCACGCGGTGCGGATGTCGCTGGTGCTCTGCGCGGGCTACGCCTTTATTCAGTTCACCGGCCTGCAGCACGGCTACTGGATTTTGCTGACCAGCCTGTTTGTCTGTCAGCCTAACTACAACGCTACGCGCCACCGGCTGGCGCTGCGAGTCATCGGCACGCTGATTGGCGTCGCGGTCGGGCTCCCGGTACTGCTGCTGGTGCCCTCCGTCGAGGGCCAACTGCTGCTGATCGTGCTCACCGGCGTGCTGTTCTTTGCCTTTCGCAACATTCAGTACGCGCACGCCACGATGTTTATTACTTTACTGGTGCTGCTCTGCTTTAACCTGCTGGGTGAAGGCTTTGAGGTGGCCCTGCCACGTATTTTCGATACGCTGATAGGCTGCCTTATCGCCTGGGCCGCGGTGAGCTTTATCTGGCCCGACTGGAAGTTCCGCAATCTTCCCATCGTGCTGAACCGGGCGATCGACGCTAACTGCCGCTACCTGGATGCGATCCTCGAACAGTATCACCAGGGGCGGGATAACCGGCTGGCATACCGCATTGCCCGACGCGACGCTTACAACCGCGATGCGGAACTGGCGTCTGTAGTATCGAATCTGTCCACGGAGCCGCACGCTACGGGCGAGATGCGGGAAGTCGCCTTCCGGCTGCTGTGCCTGAATCACACCTTTACCAGCTATATTTCGGCGCTGGGGGCGCACAGGGAGAAGTTAAGCGATACCACAATATTGAACCTCCTCGACGATGCGGTCTGCTACGTGGATGATGCATTTCATCATCCACGCGATAGCGAAACGCGCGTACAGTCCGCGCTGGCGGAATTACTGGTTCGTATTCGCACCATTGAGCCGGGCTCAGAGTCAAAAGCGCCGCTGGTGCTTCAGCAGTTGGGGCTGATGCTCAGCCTTCTGCCGGAGATTTGCCGTCTTCAGCAGCAGGTGCTTCCCGCGGCTGAATAAATGGCCGCCCCTCTGCCAGCATCTTCGCCCAGTCGAGAAGATGCTGGCGCCTTGCCTCGGGGATCCGCGCCGAATGCATGCCGGTAATCGCGCCCTCCAGCGCCAGCAGTACGCTGGCGCTGAGGTTTTTTCGGATCCGGCGCAGGCGATACCACGCTGCCGCCGCGCCCAGCGCTTGCAGCATCTTTTCGTCCACAATCCCGGCTTCAAGCAGCAGCACCTCAAGCGACCAGGTAATATTCGGCAGACTTCGCAGCCCTCGCCGCACGTGCCGCTTAGACTTGTCTTTTTGCGCTTTCTCCAGCGCCAGCGCAGAGAGGCTCAGCAGCAGCGGCCTGTTACGCCATAATTCATCATCCACCAGATAGTAATTCAGCGACACGGCTCTCCCCCGCCGGTTAAAGGTTAACAGTTTATCTGGCCGCGAGACGTGATAGGCCGCGCTCTGCTCACAGGCCCGCAGGTAGAGCTTGCCCTCCATCACCATTGCAAATACCGTATCGTCGATAGAGAGGCTATATCCACCGAACAGCGCGCGGTGCTGCACATCACCCAGCGATGACAAACATTCCACAGACTTATTGATCCTGCCGTAAGATATACTTTTCATGATTATTCCCTTTAATCATGTACATAGAAGTAAAACGCTATAGAGGAACCACTCACGAGGAAAATAAGTAACTTCCCCTGATGGGGCAAGTGTAAGTTGCGCTGCGGCAGCGGCAAGCCGCAAATTTGCGAGTCGCTTTCAGAAAATGAGGTTGATCTTTAGTCTGCCTGGGTATACTGTACATACATACAGTAACACACAAGGCGGGACACATTATGTACACTTCAGGTCAGGCAAATCGCATCGCTATGCCACCAGCCGTAGCGGCTCACGGGGCACAGGACCACGCTACCGGGCTTATCAGTGAAGTGCTTTATCGTGCGGATCGGCCAATGATGACTCAACTTCTTCTGCTACCTTTATTGCAGCAGCTGGGTCAGCAATCTCGCTGGCAGCTATGGCTCACCCCGCAGCAGAAGCTGAGCCGCCAGTGGGTAGAAGCTTCCGGCCTCCCCCTGTCAAAGGTAATGCAGGTGAGTCAAATGGCTTCGGAAAATACGCTGGACTCGATGATACGCGCGCTGCGTACAGGTAATTACAGCGTCGTGATTGCCTGGGTATCAGACTCCTTAACGGAAGAGGAGCATCTTCGGCTGGCCAGTGCCGCGGAAGAAGGCAGCGCCGTAGGTTTCATAATGCGTCCAATTGCTACAGCCCCACTTTCCGCCAGACAGCAATTTGGCCAAAAAATTCACACAAATTTGTTTCATTGAGTTAATTTAGGAGTTTTCCTGGACTTTTTTTTGCGGCCATCACAACCCTTTATTCTGTGATGCCTTTTTTCTGAGAAGGCTTGTGCCGCGCGGCTTCCAGCATAATGTGCCGAACAAAAATTCAACATAAATGTTAAATAATGTGTATACAACCCCTTTTTTTTCATATGCCTGACAGAGTTCACACTTGTAAGTTTCTAAGTACGTTGTAGACTTTACATCGCCAGGGGTGATCGGCTTAAGCCGAAATGTCGGCGTACCAATCTATATTAGGTCACGCCCCGGGTGAAGGATTTAACCGTGAACTCCTAGATGGACTTTCATGGCGATTTTTGGATGATAACGAGGCGCAAAAAATGAAAAAGACAGCTATCGCGATTGCAGTGGCACTGGCTGGCTTCGCTACCGTAGCGCAGGCCGCTCCGAAAGATAACACCTGGTATGCTGGTGGTAAACTGGGCTGGTCTCAGTATCACGATACTGGATTCATCAACAACAACGGTCCGACCCACGAAAATCAGCTGGGTGCAGGTGCCTACGGTGGTTACCAGGTAAACCCGTACGTTGGTTTTGAACTGGGCTACGACTGGCTGGGCCGTATGGAATACAAAGGTAACTACGCTAACGGCGGCCAGAACGGTGCTTATAAAGCTCAGGGCGTTCAGCTGACCACTAAACTTAGCTACCCGGTTATGGACGATCTGGACATCTACACCCGTCTGGGCGGCATGGTATACCGTGCTGACACCACTTCCAACAGCGCAACAGGTCGTCATAAAGACCACGACACTGGTGTAGCACCGGTCTTCGCTGGTGGTGTTGAATATGCAATCACCCCGCAGATCGCTACCCGTCTGGAATACCAGTGGACCAACAACATCGGTGACCATAGCGAAATCGGTACTCGCCCGGACAACGGCATGCTGAGCGTAGGTGTTTCCTACCGTTTCGGTCAGGACGAAGCTCCGGCTCCGATCCCGGCTCCGGCACCAGCTCCGGAAGTACAGACCAAGCACTTCACTCTGAAGTCTGATGTTCTGTTCAACTTCAACAAATCTACCCTGAAGCCGGAAGGCCAGCAGGCACTGGATCAGCTGTACACCCAGCTGAGCAACATCGACCCGAAAGATGGCTCCGTCGTCGTTCTGGGCTTCACTGACCGTATCGGTTCCGACGCTTACAACCAGGGTCTGTCCGAGAAACGTGCTCAGTCTGTTGTTGACTACCTGGTATCTAAAGGTATCCCGTCTAACAAGATCTCCGCACGCGGTATGGGTGAATCCAACCCGACTACCGGTAACACCTGTGACAACGTGAAAGCGCGCGCTGCGCTGATCGACTGCCTGGCACCGGATCGTCGCGTAGAAATCGAAGTTAAAGGTCTGAAAGACGTTGTAACTCAGCCGCAGGCTTAAGTTCATCTCTTCAGATATAAAAAAACCCCGCTCTGCGGGGTTTTTTATTGCCTGAAACAGCTATTTTTTGCCCAGCATCGCCTGCAAATCCTGCTTGAGCGTGCTCATCTTGCTGGCGTACTTCTCTTTATTTTCCGCATCTTCAATCAGCTTGACGATAGTTTCTGAAAGCGTTATTCCCCGGCGCTGCGCCAGGCCCGCCAGGCGTTGCCAGACCATAAATTCCAGGTCAATGGACTTCTTACGCGTATGCTGGTGCTCGGCATTAAAATGGCGTTTACGACGGGCGCGGATTGTCTGCTTCATGCGGTTAAGCAGGGCCGGGTTCATATGCTCAGCGATCCAGTCATTGACCTGTACCGGCTTATTTTCAAGAGTCAGCAACGCGTCTACCGCCTCACGGGCAGCGCTGGTTTCAATGTAGCGGGTAATCAGCTCGCCTTCGCGATGCTTTTTCACCAGATACTTCCATTTCCAGCCGCTTTCAAGGTTTTCCAGTTGTTGATATTTCATTGCGATCCCGATGTGACCGTGTAACCCCATTCAGGATAACAGGTTTTCCTTAATCTGCTGATAAGAAATCTGCCCGTGCCGATGCCAGTAACATGCCCGCTAATCAACGTGTGCTCAATGGCAGGTTAAGGTATAATCGCGGGTTTTACATCTGACAAAAAACAGCGACTTTGACCACGACTAAACTTTTACGGCGCGATATTGCTCCTGACACTGGGGCGTTTCAGGCGCTGTTTACCCAGCCTGATTTGGCCGCCGAATCCGATTCCCTCGCGGGCGACCTGCAGCCGCGCCTGCACTATGCCCTTGAACAATTATTCTATCCGCAGAGTATCGCCGATCTTCTTCTGATAAAAGCCCCGGAAGAGCCGGACTACCTTAATTTGCTGTCAGGGTACGTGGATAAACTGCGTCAACCGGGCGCCAGCCTCTCTGGCGTCAGCTATCTCACGGACGGCGAGCGCATCGAAATGCGGCCCGCGCAGCAGCCCAGCGACAATTTTGCCAGCAGCGGCCCCGTCGTCCAGGCCGACTGGGTTGAGCCAGAGCAGCTCTTTGGCTGCCTGCGCCAGTTTAACGGCAAGATAACCCTTGAACCGGGCCTGGTACACAGGGCCAACGGCGGGGTACTGATCCTCTCCCTGCGCGCCCTGCTGGCGCAGCCGCTGATGCTGATGCGGCTGAAGAGTATCCTTACCCGCAGCCGCTTTGACTGGCTCTCCTGGGACGAGTCGCGCCCGCTGCCGGTCTCCGTACCGTCCATGCCGCTCTCCTTCAAGCTTATCCTGCTGGGCGATCGCGACGCGCTGGCCGATTTCCAGGAAATGGAGCCGGAGCTGGCCGAAGGTGCGTTGTACAGTGAATATGAAGACAATCTGCAGGTTGTTGATGAAGATGACCTGAAGCGCTGGTGCCAGTGGGTGTGGCAGGCCGCGCGCGCGCTTTCGCTTCCGGGGCCTGATGCCGACGCCTGGCTGCCGCTCATTCAGGAAGCCGCGCGCTATACCGGCGACCAGCAGACGCTTCCCCTCTCTCCGCTTTGGCTGGGTCGCCAGCTTCGCGAAGCCGCCGCCTTTTGTGAAGGCGAGCGCTTCAGCGCGGAGCAGCTGTTAACGATGCTTGCCCAGCGCCAGTGGCGCGAAGGCTACCTGGCTGAACGTATGCAGGATGAGATCCTGCTCGATCAGATCCTGATTGAAACCGACGGCGAACAGATCGGCCAGATTAACGCCCTGTCGGTGATCGAATTTCCCGGCCATCCGCGCGCCTTTGGCGAACCGTCGCGCATCAGCTGCGTGGTCCATTTCGGCGACGGGGAGTTCATGGACATTGAGCGCAAGGCCGAACTCGGCGGCAATATCCACGCCAAGGGAATGATGATCATGCAGGCGTTCCTGATGGCGGAGCTTGGCCTCGACCAGCAGCTCCCCTTCTCCGCCTCGCTCACCTTCGAGCAGTCCTACAGCGAAGTGGACGGCGATAGCGCCTCCATGGCTGAGCTGTGCGTGCTGGTCAGCGCGCTGGCGCAGGTCCCGATCAACCAGAGCCTGGCAATCACCGGCTCCGTCGATCAGTTTGGCCGCACGCAGCCGGTCGGCGGGCTGAATGAAAAAATTGAGGGCTTCTTTGCCATTTGCCAGCAGCGCGGCCTGACGGGCAAACAGGGCGTGATCATTCCGGCGGCTAACGTACGCCACCTCAGCCTCTCTCAGGAGGTTCAGCAGGCCGTGGAGGCCGGTGAATTCAGCCTCTGGGCCATTGATGATGTTGCCGATGCATTACAGTTACTGACCGGTCTCGCCTGGGATGGCGAAGGTCAAACTACCCTGCTGCAGACTATTCAGGAACGAATCGCTCAGGCGAATCAGCAGGAAGACCGTCATCGCCCGTGGGCGCTGCGCTGGCTGAACTTGTTTGGTGCAAACTGATCGGACTTGTTCAGCGTACACGTGTTAGCTATCCTGCGACGCGAACTCAAAATAAGGCTTACTGAAAACATGGTAGATAAACGCGAATCCTATACAAAAGAAGACCTTCTTGCTTCCGGCCGCGGCGAACTGTTTGGCGCCAAGGGCCCGCAGTTACCGGCACCCAATATGCTGATGATGGACCGCGTCGTCAAAATGACGGAAAACGGCGGCAATTTCGATAAGGGCTACGTGGAAGCCGAGCTGGATATCAATCCGGACCTGTGGTTCTTCGGCTGCCATTTCATCGGCGATCCGGTGATGCCAGGCTGTCTGGGACTGGATGCCATGTGGCAGCTGGTAGGATTCTATCTCGGCTGGCTGGGCGGCGAAGGCAAAGGCCGCGCGCTGGGCGTGGGCGAAGTTAAATTTACCGGCCAGGTACGCCCTACGGCGAAAAAAGTCACCTACCGGATCCACTTCAAACGCATTGTTAACCGCCGGCTGATTATGGGCCTGGCAGATGGCGAAGTGCTGGTTGACGACCGCCTGATCTACACGGCAAACGACCTTAAAGTGGGCTTGTTCCAGGACACCTCGGCCTTCTGATTTTGCACACTGAACGTATCAGTGGTTGAATACGGCGAAGCCTCCGGTACGGAGGCTTCTTGTTTCTAAAGAGACAGCATCAGGCGATTACTGCCCTGTCCTCCATGGCCTCCCGCCAGCCTCCCAGCCAGTGCGACCTCTGATTGATGGTCTGATAGGGACAGATTTCTTTCGACTTGCCAGCGATGCCGGCCTGGTACCCACGTTGATGTGCCCGTTCCAGGCGATCACGTTTTTGTCTCTTCATGCCTCGTTTCCCTCATTCTTTTATCTGGTGGAAAAGAAAACAGTGGTTACTTATTGCGCAACCACATATAACCAATAACGCGAATTACGCCGATCGTCAATGCGCAAAATTCACGCCAGTGTCATATTTGTGAGCTATCAACGCGCGCTGAATCGGATATATAACGTCAAGCCGCTGTCGGCAAACCAAAAAAAAGCCGCTGCGCTATTGCTGGCGCGGCGGCGTTGAGCATCATGAATTTTACTTATGGCTGGCGGCTAATTTCCTGCGCCATCGTGCTCGCCTCCTGCGCCCACGCCTGGGCCAGCACTTTCACCATCGCATCATAACCGTCCTGCTGCTGCTTCATCTCAATATTGAACGGCCGCTTGATGAGGCGTCCATTGTGATTAAGCAGCCACTCTCCGCTGACGATGACTCGTCCGTCGTAGCGCCCGTGGAAGCCGTTGACGCTGACGTTGAGGACATCCTGATCGTTACCCAGCGGCTGGGAAGACACTACCCAGCCCGGCATCTGGCTGCTCAGGTTTGCCACCAGCGTCGTGCGCAGCTGCTGATCGAGCGGACTGGCCCAAAGATTATTGCTGGCGATCACGTACTGCACGTCGCTGGTCTGGTACACCACGCCGTTGCCGGCGAGGTAATCAGGGATAGAAACCTGCTCTACCCACAGCAAGCGGCTTCCCTGTCCCTGGGTGAAGGCGCCGTGCGTGGCCGGTGCGGATTGCGCCACCGGCAGCTGGTAGTAGGTTTTATTTTCACCGCTGCTGCACGCGGACAGCAGGCACGCTACAACGAACGGTAGCCACTTTTTCATTATTTCGCCCTCTTCGGCTGTGGGTCTTTGTTGTCCTTAGCTTCGAACACCAGCGCGTTGCTCTTATTATTGAGCGTTTTCAGTACCGGCTGCAGCTCGCGCAGCACCTGATCCAGACGCTGCATATCCGCCACCATCTTGTTATAGGCGGCTGAGCCAGGCTGGAAGCCCTTCATGCTGCTATTCAGCTCGCGCAGCGTTTTCTGCATGTCTGCAGGCAGGTCCTGCATCGACTGGCTACCGGTTATCTTGTTCAGATTATCCAGCGTTGTCTGCAGATGCTTCAGCGTGGTCTGGCTTTCCGCCAGCGTGCTGGTGGCCTGCTGCATCATCGGATTGATCGGCAGATTATTAATCTTATCCAGCGCATCCATCAGTCGCTGCTGAATTTGCGCCAGGCCGCCGCTTACGGTTGGGATCAGCGGATAGCCGCCGAATTCGCTGTACTTCGGCTTATCGGCCTTCGGATAGAAGTCGAGGTCGATATACAGCGCGCCGGTGACCAGGTTACCGGTCTTCAGCGAGCCGCGCATACCGCGATCGATGAGTTCACTGAAATGCTTACGAATGTCCGCGTGCTCTCTGAGCTGGCTTACCAGGCGCTGCGGTTCAATACGGATGAGCACCGGAATACGGTAGTCATCATTCAGCGTCTGATACAGGCCAGGAATATAGAACGGCACTTTCGCAACCGTACCAAGTCGGATGCCGCGGAATTCTACCGGCGCCCCCGGCTGCAGGCCGCGCACCGAATCTTTAAAGAACATCACGTAATCAACGTGCTCGGTAAAGACAGAGTCCTGGATGCTCTTCTGATCGTCGAACAGATGATATTCCGTCTGATTTGCCACCGGCTGACCGAGATCGAGCCCTTCCGGCACATCAAAGCTGACGCCGCCGCCGAACAGCGTCGACAGAGAACCCATCTCTACGCGCATCCCGGAAGAAGAGAGATCGACGGCAATACCGCTGTCTTTCCAGAAGCGCACGTTAGTGGTGACCAGACGATCGTTGGGCGCATTGATAAACAGCTGATAGGTGATATTGCGTTTTTCCGGGTTAAAAGTGCTGGCTTCAACAGAGCCCACGCGATAGCCGCGGAACAGTACCGGATCGCCAGGCGAGAGCTGCCCGGCTTTGTCACTTTCCAGCTGTACGCGAATGCCTTTGGCATCAGGCGGTGCCAGCGGCGGGGAGTCAAGCAGCTGATAGCGCTTCGGCTCTTCACCCTTGCTTCCCGGCTGCAACTCAACGTAGGCGCCAGATAGCAGCGTACCCAGTCCGCTCACGCCCTCGCGCCCGATCTGCGGCTTGACCACCCAGAAAACAGTATCGCCGTGCAGGAGTTTCTCCATGCCGGAATTAAGGCGTGCCTTGATCTCAACATGGTTTAAATCATCGGTCAGTGTTGCGGTCTCGATCACGCCTACGTCAACGCTGCGGCTCTTGATGCGGGTTTTCCCCCCCTCGATGCCTTCAGCATTGGTGGTGATAAGGGTCACTTCCGGGCCCTGATGGCTATAGTGGTAATAGAGGATCCAGGCACCGATCAGAACGGTGACGATGGGGAAAATCCACACCGGCGACCAGTTCCTGACCTTCTGCACTTTGGCCTCTCCATTGTTGTTTTCCATGCTGCTACTTTTCCTCATGGCTTGAATCTGGCTCACGATCCCACAGCAAGCGCGGATCGAAAATTATGGCAGAGAACATGGTTATCACTACCACCAGCGCGAACATGACTGCGCCCATGGCCGGATAGATATTCATTAATCCTCCCATGCGCACCAGCGCAGACAAAACGGCAATAACGAAAACGTCGATCATTGACCAGCGGCCAACAAACTCAACGATTTCATAAATGAGATGCATTTTTTCGCTGTCGCGCCGCCCCCGGCCGCTGGCGCTGAAGCAAAGCCAGCCGATAGCGATCATTTTCAGCGTCGGGACCATAATACTGGCGATAAAAATGACGCCCGCGACCGGATAGGAGCCTTCGCTCCACAGCAGAACCACGCCGGCAAGAATGGTTGACGGCATTTTGGTCCCCAGCAGATCGGTGACCATCACCGGCAGAATATTGGCAGGAAAGTAAAAAAGCACAGAGGTGATCAGCAGCGCCAGCGTCCACTGCAGGCTGTTTTTCTTGCGCACGTGTCCTGTGGCCCCGCAGCGCGGACAGATCCGCTGGTCGGCGGGCAGAATCGCCGTACAGCAGTTACAGGCGCGCAGCCCCTGGCGGATGCCGGTGACGCCAACCTTCAGCGGCTGGGCGGGTACTGGCATCGGTTCAATATCATTCCACAGCCAGCGGCGGTCAACGCACTGAAATGCCCGCAGCTGCAACAGGCAAAACAGACAGAGCGGAATAAAGCTGCTTCCGACGCCGATATCGCCGTAGGCCATCAGCTTAACGAAGCTCACCAGCACGCCGGCCATAAAGATCTCGGTCATTCCCCAGGCTTTCAGTTGGAACAGCCAGCGGGCCAGAAATTTCTGCACCGCGTGCGGCAGCGGCACGCGGTTAACCAGCAGAAGAATGGCGACCAGGCAAAAAGCCGGTACCAGCTGAACAAACAGCAGGAAAAAGGTGCCAAGACTGGCATAGTCTTCGCTAAGCAGTATCGTAGGGATCTGCATCAGCTCAATTTCGCTACTCAATCCCGCCACATTCATATTGACGAAAGGAAAGAGATTCGCCAAAAGCAGCATAAACAGCGCTGCCAGCGCATAGGCAGTGGGACGCTGCCGGGGCTCGTCCCACTGGGTGGTTAGCGTCGTGCCGCAGCGCGGGCACGATGCCTTATGACCGTGATCGAGGTGCGGTAACTCCACCAGCATATCGCATTGCGGGCACAAAACGCGTTGCCCGGCATGATGATGATCGCACATGCACTTTCCTCTGATAATTAACTGCCATTTTTTAACGCCTCAAGATACTCCCAGCGTTCAAACGCCTCTTCCAGCGTTTTTTCAGCTTGCGCCAGCGCATCCAGCACCTGTTGGGTCTGCTCATGCGACTGGCTAAAGAAAGAGGGATCTGCGACTTGCGACTGCAGTTTTTCCAGCTCAGCTTCCAGAACTTCAAGTTGTTCCGGCAGTTGCTCCAGCTCGCGCTGCAGTTTATAGCTTAGTTTGTTACTGCTTCGTTTGACAGTTTCTGCTTTCGGCTCAGCCGGTTTGCTACTTTTGCTCTCAAATGACGCTTTTGCCGCCAGGGACTGGCTCTGCTGCCCGCGCGCATCGTGATAGCCGCCGACATATTGTCCGATCCGGCCGCCGCCTTCAAAGATCCAGCATTCGGTCACCGTATTATCGACAAACTGCCTGTCGTGGCTCACCAGCATGACGGTCCCCTGGTAGCCGTCGATAAGCTCCTCAAGGAGCTCCAGCGTCTCGACGTCGAGATCGTTGGTCGGTTCATCGAGGATCAGCAGGTTGCTGGGCTTGAGGAACAGCCGGGCCAGCAGCAGGCGGTTACGCTCCCCGCCGGAGAGCGCGCGCACCGGCGTCATCGCGCGTTTCGGATGGAACAGGAAGTCCTGCAGATAGCCCAGCACGTGGCGCGGCTTGCCGTTAACCATCACCTCCTGCTTGCCCTCGGCGAGGTTATCCATCACCGTTCTCTCCGGGTCCAGCTCGGCGCGGTGCTGATCGAAGTAGGCCACTTCCAGCTTGGTGCCGACGTGAATGCGCCCGCTGTCGGCCTGCAGCTGGCCGAGCATCAGCTTCAGCAGCGTGGTTTTCCCGCAGCCGTTGGGGCCGATAAGGGCAATTTTGTCCCCGCGCTGTACCTGAGCGGAAAAGTCCTTCACCAGCACTTTGCCGTCAACCTGGTAGTTCACGTCCTCCATCTCGAAGACGATTTTGCCGGAGCGGCTCGCCTCCTCGACGTTCATGCGGGCGCTGCCCATCACCTCCCGGCGCTCGCTGCGTTCGCGGCGCATCGCCTTCAGGGCGCGCACGCGCCCTTCGTTGCGGGTGCGGCGGGCCTTGATGCCCTGGCGGATCCACACCTCTTCCTGGGCCAGTTTGCGGTCGAACTCGGCGTTCTGCATCTCTTCAACCCGCAGCGCCTCCTCTTTTTCCAGCAGATACTGATCGTAGCTGCCCGGATAGGTCACCAGCTTGCCGCGATCGAGGTCGACAATGCGGGTCGCCATATTGCGGATAAAGGAGCGGTCGTGGGAGATAAAAATAATGGTGCCTTTAAAGGTCTTCAGAAACGCTTCCAGCCAGTCGATGGTTTCAATATCGAGGTGGTTAGTCGGCTCATCCAGCAGCAGCACGCGCGGGGCCGACACCAGCGCCCGGCCCAGGGCCGCCTTGCGCAGCCAGCCGCCGGAGAGCGACGCCAGCGCCGCGTTGGGATCGAGCGCCAGCTGGGCCAGCACTTCATTGATGCGGTTTTCCAGCTGCCAGAGTCCGTGGTGGTCGAGCTGCTCCTGGATCTTCGCCATCTCATTAAGGTTTTTATCGCTCGGGTCGGTCATTACCTTCTGCGAGATATCGTGATAGCGCTTGAGATAGACGGCCTGTTCGGCAATGCCTTCGGCCACGAAGTCGTAGACCGTACCCTCAACGTTGCGCGGCGGATCCTGCTGCAGACGGGCGACGACCAGATCCTGCTCGTAAATGATCCGCCCGTCGTCGAGCCCTTGCTCGCGGTTGAGGATCTTCATCAGCGTCGACTTGCCGGCGCCGTTGCGTCCCACCAGGCAGACGCGTTCGTTATCTTCGATATGCAGTTCGGCGTTATCGAGGAGCGGCGCGTCGCTGAACGACAGCCACGCCCCGTGCATGCTAATTAATGACATCGGTTATTTCCTTCAGGCTGCGCTAATCAGCCAGCAGTTGTGGATCTGACGGTTGCGGGCAAAGTCCGGGGAAAGCGTTTTTTGTGTGATTTCCTGTGCTTTCAGGCCCAGCGCTGCCAGTCCGTCATGATCGAGTTTGAAGCCGCGCTTGTTGTTAGAGAACATGATCGTTCCGCCCTTGCGCAGCAGGCGCTTCAGATCGCTCATCAGCTTCAGATGATCGCGCTGCACGTCGAAGGTGTCTTCCATGCGCTTGGAGTTGGAGAAGGTCGGCGGATCGATAAAGATCAGGTCGAACTGCTCGTCGGCCTCGCGCAGCCAGCCCAGCACGTCCGCCTGCAGCAGGCGATGGGCTCGGCCGGTCAGGCCGTTGAGGCGCAGGTTGCGCTCCGCCCACTCCAGGTAGGTGCGCGACATATCCACCGTGGTGGTGCTGCGCGCGCCGCCGAGGCCCGCGTGAACGCTGGCGCTGCCGGTATAGGAGAAGAGGTTGAGGAAGTCTTTCCCCTTGCTCATCTGACCGAGCATGCGGCGGGCGATGCGGTGATCGAGGAACAGGCCGGTGTCGAGATAGTCGGTGAGGTTGACCCACAGGCGGGCATTGTACTCGCCCACTTCCATAAACTCGCCCTTCGCGCTCAGCTTCTCGTACTGATTTTTGCCCTTCTGCCGCTCGCGGGTCTTCAGCACCAGCCGGTTCGGGGCGATATCCAGCACCTGGATCGTAGCGGCGATAACGTCGAACAGGCGGTGGCGCGCCTTGGTGGCATCCACCGATTTCGGCGGAGCGTACTCCTGAATCACCACCCAGTCGCCGTAGCGGTCTACCGCCACGTTATACTCCGGCAGGTCGGCATCGTACAGGCGATAGCACTCCACGCCCTCCTGGCGCGCCCACTTGTCGAGCTTCTTAAGATTCTTGCGCAGGCGGTTGGCGTAGTCGTCCGCCAGCATCACCGGCGCGCTGCCGTCGTTTTCCGCGACGTGATAGTTTTTCTGCACGCAGTCCAGCGGGCCGTTTTTGGCCTTGAACTGGCGCTCGGCGCGCAGCTGCAGGCTGCTCAGCAGATCCGGCGAGGCGCTGAACAGCGACAGGTTCCAGCCGCCAAACTGCGTTTTCACGATCCGGCCCAGCAGGTTGTGCAGGGCAATCAGCGCCGGCTCGCTGTCCAGACGCTCGCCGTAGGGCGGGTTGCTGATGATGGTGCCGTACGGCCCCTTCGGCAGCGGGTTGCTGAGTTTAGCCACGTCCTTAACGTCAAAGGTGATCAGCTCGCCGATACCGGCGCGGCGGGCGTTGCTGCGCGCGCGCTCGATAACCCGGCCATCAATGTCGGAGCCGTAAAAGTGCGACTCATAGGCGGCGAGGCCCGCGCGGGCGCGGGTCTGCGCCTCGGCTTTGACCTCCTGCCAGACGGCCTCATCGTGCTGCGCCCAGCCGCTAAAGCCCCACTGGCCGCGGTGCAGGCCCGGCGCGCGGTCGGTCGCCCACATTGCCGCCTCAATCAGCAGCGTGCCGGAGCCGCACATTGGATCGAGCAGCGGCGTGCCCGGCTGCCAGCCGGAGCGCATCACGATAGCGGCGGCGAGGTTCTCTTTAATCGGCGCAATGCCGGTGCGGTCGCGGTAGCCGCGCAGGTGCAGGCCGTCGCCGCTGAGATCGAGCGAAATATTGGCCACCTCTTTATTGAGGCGCACGTTAATACGCACGTCCGGGCTCTCTTTATCGACGTTCGGGCGCGGCAGGTTTTTGCGGGTGAAGGCATCGACGATGGCATCTTTGACCTTCAGCGCGCCGTACTGGCTGTTGCGGATCTCGTCATTCACGCCGCTGAAGCTGACGGCAAAGGTGGCGCCGGGGTTGAACATCTCCGTCCACGGGATCGCCTGCACGCCCAGATAGAGATCCAGGTCGCTGTAGACTTTGCACTGTCCCAGCGGCTTCATGATGCGCGACGCCAGCCGGCTCCACATCAGGCTCTGGTAAAGCAGCCGCGTGTCCCCCGCAAACAGGACACCACCCTGAACCACCTGGCACTCCAGCGCGCCGAGGCCTTCCAGTTCAGTTTTTAACAGCTCTTCCAGCCCGCGGGCCGTACTGGCAAACAGAGAATTCATATCGTCACTTATTACTCATAGAAAATTGCTGCGCATTATAGCCAATGTGAGCTGCATATCATAAAGTTGGGGCCGACTTTTTTTATCCGAAGGACAGAGGCATGGCAACGCTATCGCGGCTTTTCATACATCCGGTTAAATCTATGCGCGGTATCGGCGTGACGCAGGCGCTGGCCGATATCAGCGGCATGGCGCAGGATCGGATATTTATGCTGACCGAGCCGGACGGCACCTTTATTACCGCCCGCCAGTATCCGCAGATGGTGCGCTTTACGCCGGTGCCGATGTTTGACGGTATTCACCTGACCGCCCCGGACGGCAGCAGCGCGGCGGTGCGCTTCGCCGATTTCGCCGCCGAGGCGGCGCCTACCGAAGTCTGGGGCAACCACTTCACGGCGCTGATAGCCCCGGAGGACGTCAACGCCTGGCTTTCCGCTTTCTTCAATCGTGACGTGCAGCTGCGCTGGGTCGGCCCTGAGCTTACCCGCCGCGTTAAGCGCTACGACGCCGTACCCCTCTCCTTCGCCGACGGCTTTCCCTATCTGCTGACCAGCGAAGCCTCCCTGCGCGATCTGCAAAAGCGCTGCCCCGCCGGGGTGAAAATGGAGCAGTTTCGTCCGAACCTGGTGGTGGCAGGCACCGGGGCCTGGGAGGAGGATACCTGGAAGGTCGTGCGCATCGGCGGGGTCATCTTCGACGTGGTGAAGCCCTGCAGCCGCTGCGTATTCACCACCGTCAGCCCGGAGCGCGGGCAGAAGCACCCCGCCGGGGAGCCGCTCACCACGCTCCAGTCTTTTCGCACGGCGCGCGATAACGGCGACGTCGATTTTGGTCAGAACCTGATCGCCCGCAGCAGCGGCGTAGTGCGCGTCGGCGATGAGGTTGAGATCCTCGCCACCGGTCCGGCAAAAGCCTACGGCAGCGGCAACGTCGCAGAAGCGCTGGACGTCGAAAGCCGGCAGGAGGCGGCGCTGGATATTGAGTGGCAGGGAGAGGTTTTTCGCGGCAACAACCAGCAGGTACTGCTGGAGCAGCTGGAGCAGCGGGGGATCCGCGTACCCTACTCCTGCCGGGCGGGCCTGTGCGGAAGCTGCAGAATAACGCTGATCGAGGGGAGAGTCATTCCCATGAAGCGCGGCGCAGTCGCCGACGACGGGACGATACTGTGCTGCAGCTGTATTCCTGAAACGTCGCTGCGTCTGGCCCTTTAAACCGCCTGGCCGTAGCTGACGCTGTTCGCGGCGGGCTGCGGCTGGAGCCGGTCGTTCATTATCTTAATGGCATCCCCGAGCTGCATTGTGCGTCCGGCAATCGTCACCCCCGGCTGCGCAAGCAGGCAGAGTGCCGCATTTTCCCCCGGTTCGACCACCAGCAGGTTCACCTGCTCGCCGCAGTCGCTGAGCCAGACGGCGGCGGCATCGCCGGTTGTCGGCTGCCAGTAATCGGTATGGGAGATAAAGTGCCAGCTTTTGGGCATCTGCGGCTTGAGAAAGCGGATGGCAACCAGCGCGTTAAGCACCAGCTCGGCGCGGTGCTCTTTTGCCAGATTAAGATCGCGGCACTTCTCCTCAAGTGAGAAGTAGAGTGCGGCATCATCGACACAAAATCCTGAAGGATCAAAGGCATCCGGCGTCAGCATACGGCGAGAGTAGCGCGAGCGAAACAGCATGCCGTTGGCCAGGTCGAGCATCATGCGGTCATGTTCACCGTCATAATACCAGCGCCAATTATCGTCAGGTTTAATTCGCATCTCCGTCCCCCTGTATAAAAAAGCATCCCGCTGCCTGAAATATCCCACCGGTTTATCAGCCAAAATGAACAAAGACTTAAAAGGCTAAATTAGCAACACCCGGAAAATATAAAGCAACCAGGGCCGGAAATAAAGCCCTGGTTGAAAATTGCGCAGTAAAGATTAGATATGGGTAACGATTTCTTTAATCAGCGGCGGGCCTTTAAAAATAAACCCGGAATAGATTTGGACAAGCGTGGCACCTGCGGCTATTTTCTCGCGAGCGGCAACCACCGAGTCAATACCGCCGACGCCGATAATTGGCAGACGGCCATTCAACTCTGCGGACAGGGCGCGAATAATCTCAGTACTTTTTAACTGTACCGGACGACCGCTCAGTCCCCCCGTTTCGTCACAATGCTTCATTCCCTGAACCAGGCTGCGGTCAAGCGTAGTATTGGTCGCAATGACGCCATCAATATTATGCCGGACTAAACTATCGGCCACCTGGATCAATTCTTCAGGGGAAAGATCCGGAGCGATCTTCACGGCCACCGGAACATATTTATGGTGGATCCCCTGCAGTTCATTCTGCTTATTTTTAATGCCGGAAAGCAGATCGTCCAGCGCCTCGCCATATTGTAGCGTACGCAGTCCAGGTGTATTTGGTGAGGAGATATTAATGGCAATATATCCGGCGTAGGGATAGATTTTTTCCATACAAATCAGATAGTCATCTTTACCATTCTCAACCGGCGTGTCTTTATTTTTACCAATATTAATGCCGAGAACGCCGTCAAAGTGGGCCTTTTTCACATTCTCAACCAGGTTATCGACGCCGAGATTATTGAAGCCCATGCGGTTGATCAAACCCTCAGCATCGACCAGACGGAAGAGCCTCGGCTTGTCGTTACCGGGCTGCGGACGCGGCGTCACGGTACCAATCTCAAGCGATCCGAAGCCGAGGGCACCCAGGGCATCGATACACTCGCCGTTCTTATCGAGGCCGGCGGCCAGCCCGAGCGGATTTTTAAACGTCAGGCCCATGCAGGAAACTGGCTTCGCCGGCACTTTCTGACGGATCAGCGCCTCAAGCGGCGTGCCGGTAACCCGGTGCAATAGCTGAAAAGTTAACTCATGAGCGCGCTCTGGATCGAGCTGAAAAAGGGCTTTACGAACGAAGGGGTAGTACATGAACTCTCCTGATTCCCGGTGGCAAACCGGGGCCGTATTATGTTCGATCGGGCGGCGAAAGGGAATTGACCTGCGGCAAAAAAGAGAGCGGAAAGCGCAACCGTTTCCCTTATTTGCATTTTCCGGCTATCGACTTGCGGATAAATCATTTAGTGAACGTCCGGCCCTCTGCGACACTCCTCTTACAGTTATCAATTCCTGATAGAACCTAACTTTTAGTTATAAGGAGTGGTTATGCGCGTCATTACGCTTGCGGGCAGCCCGCGGTTCCCTTCCCGCTCCAGCGCCCTGCTGGAGTACGCGAGGGAGAAACTTACCCAGGTTAACGTCGACGTTCGCCACTGGCATCTGCAGAACTTCGCGCCTGAAGATCTTCTCTATGCCCGCTTTGATAGCCCGGCGCTGCAGACCCTGAACGAGCAGCTGGCCGATGCCGATGTCCTGATTATCGCCACCCCCATTTATAAAGCCTCTTTTTCCGGGGCGCTGAAAACCCTGCTCGACCTGCTGCCCGAGCGGGCGCTGGAGGGGAAAATCGTGCTGCCGCTGGCGACCGGCGGCACCGTTGCCCACATGCTCGCCGTCGATTATGCCCTTAAGCCGGTGCTCAACGCCCTGAAGGCCCGGGAGATCCTCCACGGCGTATTTGCCGACGACAGCCAGGTCCAGGACTACCAGCACCGGCCGCAGTTCAGCCCCAATCTGCAAAAGCGCCTTGATGACGCGCTCGAAACCTTCTGGCAGGCGCTGCACCGCCGCGATACCGCCGCTCCGGCGTTTCATACCGCCCCGGGGGTTGCCCATGCTTAACCGTTCCCGCGCCGCCCTGCTGGCCATCGCGGCGCTAATCACGCTTCCGGCGTGGAGCCACGCCGCCGAAAAGGCGCCTGACGCGCTGCGCATCGGCTACCAGAAAGGCAGCGTCAGCATGGTACTGGCCAAAAGCCACCATCTGCTGGAGCAGCGCTACCCTGATACCAAAATCTCATGGATCGAGTTCCCGGCCGGACCGCAGATGCTGGAGGCGCTCAACGTCGGCAGCATCGATCTCGGCAGCACCGGCGATATTCCGCCGATTTTCGCCCAGGCCGCCGGGGCGGATCTGGTGTACGTCGGCGCCGAGCCGCCGAAACCGAAAGCGGAAGTGATCCTCGTAGCGGAAAACAGCCCGATTAAAACGGTTGCCGATCTGAAGGGGCATAAGGTCGCTTTTCAGAAAGGCTCCAGTTCTCACAATCTGCTGCTGCGCGCCCTGCAGCAGGCGGGGCTTAAGTTTACCGATATTCAACCCGCCTACCTGACTCCCGCCGACGCGCGGGCCGCCTTTGCGCAGCACAGCGTCGATGCCTGGGCTATCTGGGATCCCTATTACTCTGCCGCCCTGCTGCAGGGCGGCGTCCGGGTGCTGACCGATGGCAGTAAGCTCAATCAAACCGGCTCTTTCTATCTCGCCTCCCGCCCCTACGCGGAGAAAAACGGCGCCTTTATTGAAGGGGTGCTGGCAGCCTTTACCGAGGCCGACGCCCTGACCGTCAGCCAGCGCCAGCAGAGCACGGCGCTGCTGGCAAAAAGCATGGGCCTGCCGGAAGCGGTGATCGCAAGCTACCTCAGCCACCGCCCCACCAGCGCCATTACGCCGGTCAGCGCCGAAACGGCGCGACGCCAGCAGCAGACCGCCGATCTCTTTTATCAAAATCACCTGGTGCCGAAAAAGGTCGACATTAAAGACCGCATCTGGCAGCCGGCCGCCCAACAAGGAGCTAAGTCATGAGCCTGAATATGTTCTGGTTTTTACCCACCCACGGCGATGGTCACTATCTGGGCAGCGAAGAGAATGCCCGACCGGTAGACCACGGCTATCTGCAGCAGATAGTCCAGACCGCCGATCGCTTTGGCTACACCGGGGTGCTGATCCCGACGGGCCGCTCCTGCGAAGACGCGTGGCTGGTGGCGGCCTCGCTCATTCCGGTCACCCAGCGCCTGAAGTTCCTGGTGGCGCTGCGTCCGAGCGTGATTTCACCGACCGTCGCCGCGCGCCAGGCCGCGACGCTTGACCGCCTCTCCAACGGCCGGGCGCTGTTTAATCTCGTGACCGGCAGCGATCCGCAGGAGCTGGCGGGCGACGGCGTGTTCCTCGATCATACCGCCCGCTACGAAGCGTCAGCCGAATTTACTCATATCTGGCGCCGCCTGCTGGAGGGCGAAACCGTCACCTTTAACGGCAAATATCAGAAGGTCCGCGAGGCGAAGCTGCTGTTCCCGCCGGTGCAGCAGCCGCGCCCGCCGCTCTACTTCGGCGGGTCGTCTGACGTGGCGCAGGATCTGGCCGCCGAGCAGGTTGACCTCTATCTCACCTGGGGCGAACCGCCGGCGCAGGTAAAAGAGAAGATAGAGCAGGTCCGGGCCAGGGCGGCGAAGCGGGGCCGCAGGATCCGCTTCGGGATCCGCCTGCACGTCATTGTGCGCGAAAGTAATGAAGAGGCCTGGCAGGCCGCCGACCGGCTGATCTCGCACCTCGACGATGCCACCATCGCCCGCGCCCAGGAGGCGTTTGCCCGCACCGATTCCGTCGGCCAGCAGCGGATGGCCGCCCTGCACGGCGGGCGCCGCGATAAGCTGGAGATAAGCCCCAACCTGTGGGCGGGCGTGGGCCTGGTGCGCGGCGGCGCCGGGACGGCGCTGGTCGGCGATGGGCCGACGGTCGCGGCGCGCATCAACGAATACGCGGCGCTGGGTATCGACAGCTTTGTTCTCTCCGGCTATCCGCATCTCGAAGAGGCGTGGAGAGTCGGCGAACTGCTGTTCCCGCACCTCGATGTGGCGGTGCCGGAAGTGCCCCGCCCTGCCGCGCTAAAGCAGCAGGGTGAAGCGGTCGCCAATCTGTTTATTCCGCGCAAAGCCGCCCAGAGCTGAGGATCGGAGCATGGCAAAACCTGTAGATTTCTGGCTGCAGCGCGCGGCGCCGTGGCTGCTGCCGGTCGGCGTCGTGATCTTCTGGCAGATAGCCTCCTCCGTCGGCTGGCTCTCCACCCGCATCCTGCCCTCGCCGGAGGGCGTCGTGGAGGCCTTCTGGAGTCTCTCCGCCAGCGGCGAGCTGTGGCACCATCTGGCAATCAGCAGCTGGCGGGCGCTGGTGGGCTTCGCCATTGGCGGCTCGATCGGCCTGGCCCTGGGGCTGATAAGCGGCCTCTCCCGCTGGGGAGAGCGGCTGCTGGATACCTCCATCCAGATGCTGCGCAACGTGCCGCACCTGGCGCTGATCCCGCTGGTGATCCTGTGGTTCGGTATTGACGAAACCGCCAAGATTTTCCTCGTGGCGCTCGGGACGCTGTTCCCGATTTACATCAATACCTGGCACGGGATCCGCAATATCGACAGAGGACTGGTGGAGATGGCCCGCAGCTACGGCCTCTCGGGTCCGGCGCTGTTCTGGCACGTGATCCTGCCCGGCGCCCTGCCCTCCATCATGGTCGGGGTGCGCTTTGCGCTCGGCCTGATGTGGCTGACGCTGATTGTTGCCGAAACCATCTCCGCCAACGCCGGCATCGGCTATCTGGCGATGAATGCCCGCGAATTCCTGCAAACCGATGTGGTGGTGGTGGCCATCATTCTCTATGCCCTGCTGGGCAAACTGGCCGACACGGCGGCGCAACTGCTTGAGCGCGTCTGGCTGCGCTGGAACCCGGCCTATCATCTGAAGGAGGCAAGCGTATGAATACCGCGCGTCTGAATCCCGGCATTCCGCTGCTGCTCAACGCCGTCGGCAAGCGCTACGGCGACAACGTGGTGCTCAACGATCTGGATCTGCACATCCCCGCCGGGCAGTTTGTGGCGGTGGTCGGGCGCAGCGGCGGCGGTAAAAGCACCCTGCTGCGGCTGCTGGCCGGGCTGGAAAAACCCAACGCCGGCGAGCTGCTGGCGGGTAACGGCCCGCTGACCGCCAGCCAGCAGGAGACGCGGCTGATGTTTCAGGACGCCCGGCTGCTGCCGTGGAAAAGCGTGATTGATAACGTCGGCCTCGGTCTGCAGGGTAAATGGCGCGACCGGGCGCTGGAGGCGCTGGCCGCCGTCGGTCTCGAAAACCGCGCCGGCGAGTGGCCCGCCGCGCTCTCCGGCGGGCAGAAGCAGCGCGTGGCCCTGGCCAGGGCGCTGATCCACCGCCCCGGCCTGCTGCTGCTCGACGAGCCGCTCGGCGCGCTGGACGCCCTGACCCGGCTGGAGATGCAGGATCTGATTGCGTCCCTGTGGCAGGAACACGGCTTTACGGTACTGCTGGTCACCCACGACGTCAGCGAGGCGGTGGCGATGGCGGACAGGGTGTTATTAATTGAAGAGGGGAAAATCGGCCTCGACCTGACGGTAGACCTTCCCAGGCCCAGACGCAAAGGTTCGGCGCGGCTGGCCGAGCTGGAAGCGGAGGTGCTCACCCGGGTGATGCGCCGCGGCCACTCCGAGCCGCGCAGCCGGCGGCACGGGTGAAACAAATCGGGCGGGGAAAAATCCCCGCCCGACCGGCTTTATGACTGCATCAGGGCTTACGCCAGCGCCTTCGCAATCTTCTCGTACAGATCTCCGGAGAGATTCTCCAGCCCCTTCAGCTGCTCCAGCGCGCTGCGCATCTTCTGCTGGCGCGCCGCGTCGTAGCGCTTGAGGCGGATCAGCGGCTCAATCATACGCGACGCCACCTGCGGGTTGCGGGTGTTCAGATCGGTGAGCATCTCGACCAGGAACTGATAGCCGCTGCCGTCCTCGGCGTGGAAGGCCGCCGGGTTGAGGCTGACGAAGGCGCCAATCAGCGCGCGGATGCGGTTCGGGTTGCTCATCGTAAACGAGCGGTGGTTAAGCAGCCCGCGCACCGTCTCCAGCACGTTTGCCGCCGGGCTGGTGGCCTGCAGGTTAAACCACTTGTCCATCACCAGGCCGTCCTCATGCCACTTGTCGTCGTACGCCTGCATCAGCGCATCGCGGCACGGCAGTTCAGCGGCCACCGCTGCGGCCAGTGCGGCCAGGGCGTCGGTCATGTTATCGGCCGTTTGGTATTGATGGCTGACCAGCTTATCGGCCAACTCTGCGTCGCCAAAGGCCAGATAGCGCAGGCAGACGTTGCGCAGCGAACGCTTACCGATATCGGTATGCTCAACGCGGTAGGCGTCGAGGGCGTTGGCGTTATATACCGCCAGGCATTCGTCCGCCAGCTCAACGGCCAGGGTGCGGGTCAGCGCCTCGTGCACCGTGGCGATGGCGATCGGATCGATCGTCTCAAACAGTTCGGCTATCTCGTTGACCGACGGGAGAGTGAGGATCTGCGCCGCAAGGGCCGGATCGATCTTCTCGTCGAGCAGGATCGCGCGGAAGGCATCGGCAACGTGGACCGGGAGCGACAGCGGCTGGCCCTGCTGCTGGCGGGCGACGTTAAGCTTAATATAGGTCGCCAGCAGGCTCTGAGCCGCGTCCCAGCGGGAGAAGTCGTTGCGGGCGTGGCGCATCAGGAACGTCAGCTGCTGATCGCTCCACTTATAGTCAAGCTTCACCGGCGCGGAAAATTCGCGCAGCAGCGACGGCACCGGCTGGAAATAGACATTATCGAAAATAAAGGTCTGTTCTGCCTGAGTGACGTTAAGGACGTTGTGTACCGGATGGCCGCCCTTCTGCAGCGGGATCACTTTCCCTTCGCCGTCGTAAAGCTCAATATCGAACGGAATATGCAGCGGCAGCTTCTCGGGCTGATCGGCGCTCGGCGGCGTGTGCTGCCTGATGGTCAGCGTGTACTGTTCGGTTTCCGGATTGTAGTCATCGTGCACGGTCACTACCGGCGTACCCGACTGGCTGTACCAGCGGCGGAAGTGCGAGAGATCGACGTTAGAGGCATCCTCCATCGCCTGCACAAAGTCGTCGCAGGTAGCGGCGCTGCCGTCGTGGCGCTCAAAATAGAGCTGCATCCCCTTCTGGAAATTCTCTTCGCCGAGCAGCGTGTGCAGCATGCGGATCACTTCGGCGCCCTTTTCATACACCGTCAGGGTGTAGAAGTTGTTCATCTCGATGACCATCTCGGGGCGGATCGGATGCGACATCGGGCTGGCGTCTTCGGCAAACTGCAGGCCGCGCATGGTGCGCACGTTGCTGATGCGATTGACCGCGCGGGAGCCGAGATCGGAGCTGAACTCCTGATCGCGGAACACGGTCAGGCCCTCTTTCAGACTCAGCTGGAACCAGTCGCGGCAGGTGACGCGGTTGCCGGTCCAGTTGTGGAAATATTCGTGGCCGATCACCCGCTCAATGTCGAGATAGTCTTTATCGGTGGCGGTGTCGCTGCGGGCCAGCACGTACTTAGAGTTAAAGATATTGAGGCCTTTATTCTCCATCGCGCCCATATTAAAGAAGTCGACGGCGACAATCATATAGATGTCGAGATCGTACTCAAGGCCGAAGCGCTCTTCATCCCACTTCATCGAATTTTTCAGGGAGGTCATCGCCCAGGGCGCGCGGTCGAGGTTGCCGCGATCGACGTACAGCTCGAGGGCGACGCTGCGTCCGGAGCGGGTAATGAAGGTGTCGCTCAGCACATCAAAGTCGCCGGCCACCAGCGCAAACAGATAGCACGGTTTCGGGAACGGATCCTGCCACTGCACCCAGTGGCGGCCGTCGCTCAGCTCGCCCTGCGCAACGCGGTTGCCGTTGGACAGCAGGAACGGATATTTGCTTTTATCGGCGATAATTTTGGTGGTAAACCGCGCCAGCACGTCCGGGCGGTCCAGATACCAGGTGATGTGGCGAAAGCCTTCGGCCTCGCACTGGGTACACAAGGCTTCACCAGACTGGTAAAGCCCTTCCAGCGCGGTATTCGCCGCCGGGCTGATTTCATTGACGATGCACAGCGTAAAATGCTCCGGCAGCCCGTTTATCACCAGCTGATTGTCTTCTTCTTTATAGTCGCTCCAGGCCTGGTCGTTGACATGCACCGAAAGCAGAGTCAAATCTTCGCCGTCAAGGCGCAGCGGAGCGTCAGATGCACCGTGGCGGGTGAGCGTACTCACGGCGGTAACAACGGTTTTCGCGGCATCCAGGTCAAAGGTCAGTTCGATATCGCCTATCGTATAGTCCGGCGCACGGTAGTCGTGGCGGTACTTGGCTTGGGGCTGTTGTGTCATAAAAAACCTTTAGCATCTGTATAAAGTGTCAGTCCAGTCTATTCTTGTTGCTTGCGGTTCGCTACGCAGAATGTTCATCTTTTCATGGGCAAAGGCGCGAAATGCAACATTTTGATAACTATCGGCACGAAATGCCCTCGATCCTGCCGCCGCCTTGTGGTGTGATCGGGGTTCAATAAATCAATAAACAAGGTATACTCCAGCGAAACTGGCTGTTGTTTACTGTACTAAACGCTCCTTTAATGAGGATGCAATTGCGCACCATGACACTATCCGCTACCCCTGTACTGCAGACGTTGCTCGATACAGATGCCTACAAGCTGCACATGCAGCAGGCCGTGTTCCATCAGTACTATGATGTCCACGTCGCTGCTGAATTCCGCTGCCGCGGCGACGATTTACTGGGCATTTATGCTGACGCCATCCGCGACCAGGTGGACGCGATGCAGTCCCTGTCGCTGCGGGACGATGAGTTTCAGTGGCTCTCCGGCCTGCCCTTCTTTAAGCAGGACTACCTCGACTGGCTGCGCGATTTCCGCTACGACCCGCGCCAGGTCACCGTCAGCAATGAGAACGGCAAACTCAATATTCGCCTCGCCGGCCCGTGGCGGGAAGTCATCATGTGGGAAGTACCGCTGCTGGCAGTCATCAGCGAGTTGGTGCACAGCCTGCGCACCCCTCAGGCCGGCGTCGGCCAGGCGCTTGCGCATCTGGAGCATAAGCTCACCGATTTCCGCCGGCTTACCGCCGACATCGATATGTCCGGCTTCCGGCTGATGGATTTCGGCACCCGCCGCCGCTTCTCCCGCGAGGTTCAGCAGGCTATCGTTGAGCGCCTGCAGCAGGAGCCGTGGTTTGTCGGCACCAGCAACTACGACCTGGCCCGCCGTCTTCATCTCACGCCGATGGGCACCCAGGCCCACGAGTGGTTCCAGGCGCATCAGCAGCTCAGTCCAAGCCTCGCCGCCAGCCAGCAGGCGGCCCTCGCCGCCTGGCTCAAGGAGTATCCGGATCAGCTGGGGATTGCGCTGACCGACTGCATCACCATGGACGCCTTCCTGCGCGATTTTGGCCCAGAGTTCGCCGGCCGCTATCAGGGGCTGCGCCACGACTCCGGCGATCCGGTCGAGTGGGGCGAGAAAGCCATCGCCCACTATCAGAAGCTGGGTATCGATCCGCAGAGCAAAGTGCTGGTCTTCTCCGACAATCTGGATATGAATAAGGCCGTCGGACTTTATCGCCACTTCTCCTCCCGGGTGAAGCTGAGCTTCGGCATCGGCACCCGCCTGACCTGCGACATTCCGCAGGTTAAGCCGCTGAATATCGTGATTAAGCTTGTCGAGTGTAACGGCAGACCGGTAGCCAAACTCTCGGACAGCCCGGGCAAAACCATTTGCCACGATCAGGCGTTTGTCCGCGCCCTGCGCGAGGCTTTCGACATTCCCAAGGTCAAAAAAGCCAGCTAACTGACAAAAGGGAGCCTTTCCGGCTCCCTTCTTTCTATTATTTACGCAAATCCCCGCCATCGCTGCGAAATGTTCTTGTCTGATAAAAGATGACAGGTAACATAGGTATCCCCCTTCAGTCAGAAGGTGGAAAGCTAAACCTTATTCCTGACAACTAACAGAGAGAACACTATGAGCGTTGTGCCTGTAGCCGACGTACTCCAGGGCCGCGTAGCCGCTGACAGCGAAGTCACCGTGCGCGGATGGGTGCGTACCCGCCGAGATTCAAAAGCTGGCTTTTCCTTCCTCGCCGTCTATGACGGTTCCTGCTTTGATCCTGTACAGGCCGTCATTAATAATTCTCTGCCCAATTACAATCAGGAAGTGCTGCGCCTGACCACCGGCTGTTCGGTCATCGTCACCGGTAAAGTGGTCGCCTCCCAGGGCCAGGGCCAGAGCTTTGAAATTCAGGCCAGCAGCGTGGAAGTGACCGGCTGGGTTGAAGATCCTGATACCTACCCGATGGCGGCCAAGCGCCACAGCATCGAGTACCTGCGCGAAGTGGCCCACCTGCGCCCGCGCACTAACCTGATCGGCGCCGTCGCGCGCGTGCGCCACACGCTGGCCCAGGCGCTGCACCGCTTCTTCGACGAGCAGGGCTTCTTCTGGGTCTCCACGCCGCTTATCACCGCCTCCGATACCGAAGGCGCCGGCGAGATGTTCCGCGTCTCCACGCTGGATCTGGAAAATCTGCCGCGCAACGACCAGGGCAAGGTGGACTTCGACAAAGATTTCTTCGGCCGCGAAGCCTTCCTGACCGTCTCCGGCCAGCTTAACGCCGAGACCTACGCCTGCGCGCTGTCGAAGGTGTATACCTTCGGCCCGACCTTCCGTGCCGAAAACTCCAACACCAGCCGCCACCTGGCGGAGTTCTGGATGCTGGAGCCGGAAATCGCTTTTGCCGATCTGGAAGATAACGCCGCGCTGGCGGAAGCGATGCTCAAGTACGTCTTCAGGGCGGTGCTGACAGAGCGCGCGGATGACATGAAGTTCTTCGCCGAGCGCGTCGATAAAGACGCTATCGCCCGCCTGGAGCGCTTCGTGGATGCCGACTTCGCCCAGGTTGACTATACGGATGCCATCACCATTCTGGAAAACTGCGGCCATAAGTTCGAGAATCCGGTTTTCTGGGGCGTGGATCTCTCCTCCGAGCACGAGCGCTATCTGGCAGAGCAGCACTTCAAAGCGCCGGTGGTGGTAAAAAACTATCCGAAAGACATCAAGGCCTTCTATATGCGCCTTAATGACGACGGTAAGACCGTGGCTGCGATGGACGTGCTGGCGCCGGGCATCGGCGAGATCATCGGCGGCTCCCAGCGTGAAGAGCGTCTGGATGTGCTGGACGCGCGCCTGGCAGAAATGGGGCTCAATAAGGAAGATTACGGCTGGTATCGCGATCTGCGCCGCTACGGCACCGTGCCGCACTCCGGCTTTGGTCTCGGCTTCGAGCGCCTTATCGCCTACGTCACCGGCGTGCAGAACGTGCGCGACGTAATTCCGTTCCCGCGCACTCCGCGCAACGCCAGCTTCTGATTTTTGCGCACATTCCGAAACCAGCCTGCGGGCTGGTTTTTTTTGATGTTCAGCTTTTGTTAGGAAACTTCACCAAGTTTAAAGGGCAATAGCGACTTTTCTGTAAAATGTTACACATCGTTTCGCGCAATAAATTTGCACAAAAATTTCATCCTTCCCTTGTTTAGTTCACATTTCATTTTCTGCTTAGCATAAATAGCAACCTTTCACAAAGCACAAACGGTCAAGCAAAATCGCCATAAGAAAAAGTGTGGTGAGAATCATTCTTGCATAGGAAAGTGGGTTATTGAAAAATATAATAAGCTAATCATATAGATAGATATAAAGGCGTTTACTTAGTAACCGGTTACTCTGGAAGTATGAACTGGTTCACAAAGTTCCTTTTAATTCACAAACTCTTACACATAATTTCTTTTTGTAACTCCTTTAGCGTATTTGTAGCACTTTCCGGCTAGCGAAACGTTGTCATGAATGGAAATATGCCTCTCAGACACAGAAAGACACCAAACTCTCATCAATGGTTCTGTAAATCTTTATTGACGGAAGGCATTGGGAGCAGTGGCAGGTGTCCATAAAAAAACCTATGAGGGTAATAAATAATGATGAAGCGCAATCTCCTGGCAGTGGTTATCCCTGCCCTGCTGGTAGCCGGTACCGCGAACGCAGCGGAAGTGTTCAACAAAGACAGCAACAAGCTGGACCTGTACGGTAAAATGGTAGGTCTGCACTACTTCTCTGATAACGACGGCAACGACGGCGACCAGAGCTATGCGCGTCTTGGCTTCAAGGGCGAAACAAAAGTTAACGATTACCTGACCGGCTACGGTCAGTGGGAATACCAGTTCCAGGCGAACAATGCTGAAGGCAGCGGTTCCAACGGTAGCGATAAAACCCGTCTGGGCTTCGCAGGTCTGAACTTCGGCGACTATGGCTCATTCGACTACGGTCGTAACTACGGTCTGGTCTACGATGCCATCGGCATCACCGATATGCTGCCGGAGTTTGGCGGCGACAACGGCGCTGCGGACAACTTCTTCGCCGGTCGTCAGGGCGGCGTAGCTACCTACCGTAACCAGAACTTCTTCGGCCTGGTTGAAGGTCTGCACTTCGGCGTACAGTATCTGGGCAAAAATGAGCGTAATGACTTCCAGCGCTCCAACGGTGACGGCTGGGCAACCTCTCTGGCCTACGAGTATGAAGGCTTCGGTGTAGTGGGTGCTTACGGCGCCGCTGACCGTACTGATGCTCAGACCAAAGCCGCTCTCGGCCATGGTGATAAGGCAGAGCAGTGGACTGCTGGTCTGAAATATGATGCCAACAACATCTACCTGGCAGCCATCTACGGCGAAACCCATAACGCAACCCGCATCAGCCGTCCGAACCCAGTTGCTGGCGGTGATGACATTAAAGGCTTCGCTAACAAAACTCAGGACTTCTCCGTTGTTGCACAGTACCAGTTCGACTTCGGTCTGCGTCCGTCCATCGCTTACTACAAATCTAAAGCGAAGAAAGTGGAAGGCGTGGGCAGCGAAGACTACATCAACTACATCGAAGTGGGCGCGTCTTACTACTTCAACAAAAACATGTCCACCTATGTTGACTACCTGATCAACCAGATCGACGGTGACAACAAGCTGGGCGTGAACGACGACAATACCGTTGCGCTGGGTATTGTTTACCAGTTCTGATTTGCAGTACGCCACTTTGTTATATGCTTGAAAAACAGGGCTTCGGCCCTGTTTTTTTTCGTCTGCCAGTTGAAAATAACAACTTGCGAAAAGTCCGTCGTATTTCGTTGCAAACGGTTGGCTTTTTGTAGATCTGCCGTTAACCTGAAGGCCGGACTTCTACCCGTAATCACTATGGAACCTCGTCATGTTTGAGAACATCACAGCCGCCCCCGCAGACCCCATTCTGGGCCTGGCCGACCTTTTTCGCGCCGACGATCGCCCGAGCAAAATCAACCTCGGGATTGGTGTTTATAAGGACGAAACCGGTAAGACACCGGTATTGACCAGCGTTAAAAAAGCAGAGCAGTTTCTGCTGGAAAACGAAACCACCAAAAATTATCTCGGCATCGACGGTATTCCGGAGTTTGGACGCTGCACCCAGGAGCTGCTGTTTGGCAAAGGCAGCGCTATCGTTAACGATAAGCGCGCCCGCACGGCGCAGACGCCGGGCGGCACCGGCGCGCTGCGCGTAGCGGCCGATTTTCTCGCTAAAAACACCGACGTGAAGCGCGTCTGGGTCAGCAATCCAAGCTGGCCGAACCACAAGAGCGTCTTCAACTCCGCCGGGCTGGAAGTAAAAGAGTACGACTATTACGATGCCAGCGGCCACGCGCTCAACTTTGACGGTATGCTGGCAAGCCTCAGCGCCGCACAGGCCGGCGACGTCGTGCTGTTCCACGGCTGCTGCCATAACCCCACCGGGATCGATCCAACGCTTGAGCAGTGGCAGCAGCTGGCCGCGCTCTCCGTTGAGAAGGGCTGGCTGCCGCTGTTTGATTTCGCCTATCAGGGCTTTGCCCGCGGCCTGGAAGAAGACGCTGAGGGCCTGCGCGCCTTCGCCGCGGTACACAAAGAGCTGCTGGTCGCCAGCTCCTACTCTAAAAACTTTGGCCTCTACAACGAGCGCGTCGGCGCCTGCACGCTGGTTGCCGCCGATGCCGAAGGCGTTGACCGCGCGTTCAGCCAGATGAAGGCGGTGATCCGCGCCAACTACTCCAACCCGCCGGCCCACGGCGCCTCTGTCGTTGCCACGATCCTCAGCAATGACGCGCTGCGCGCCATCTGGGAACAGGAGCTGACCGATATGCGCCAGCGCATTCAGCGCATGCGCCTGCTGTTTGTGAACACCCTCGCCGAAAAAGGCGCCGATCGCGATTTCAGCTTTATCGCGAAGCAGAACGGCATGTTCTCCTTCAGCGGCCTGACCAAAGAGCAGGTGCTGCGCCTGCGCGAAGAGTTCGGGATCTACGCAGTCGCGTCCGGGCGCATCAACGTTGCCGGCATGACCCCGGACAACATGGCGCCGCTGTGCGAGGCGATTGTCGCGGTTCTCTAAGCGCTGCGAAATAAAAAAGGCCGCTTTCGCGGCCTTTTTTATGTTTACCAGACGGGAAGTTCATCCTGCAGGAAGGGGTTATGCAGCCGCTCTTCGCCGAGCGTCGACATCGGACCGTGGCCCGGAATAAAGGTCACGTCGTCGCCCAGCGGCAGCAGCTTGTCCTTAATGGCGGCGATCAGCTGATTGTGGTTGCCGCGCGGGAAATCGCTGCGCCCGACGCCGCCCTTAAAAATGACGTCGCCGGAAATCAGCAGCCGCGAGGCGTCGTCAAAAAAGACGATATGCCCCGGCGTATGGCCCGGACAGTGGAGCACCTGGAGGCTAACGTTACCGACGCTGACCGTATCGCCCTCATTCAGCCAGCGATCCGGCGTCAGCGGCGGGCAGTCCTCAAGGCCGAACATCCGGCTCTGGGCGGGCAGCCCCTCCAGCCAGAACTGATCCTCTTTTTCCGGGCCGATAATCGGCACGCCGTAGTGTTCCGCCAGCTCCGCCGCCGCGCCCACGTGGTCGAGATGACCGTGGGTCAGCAGGATCTGCATCAGCGTCACGCCCGCGGCGGTCACCTCTTCTTTAATACGCCCGGCATCGCCGCCGGGATCGACCAGCGCGGCGAGCTTCGTTTGCTCACACCAGATAAGCGAGCAGTTCTGCGCGAAAGCGGTGACCGGAATAATACGATAGTTCATGTTGCTCCTGTTTCGTTACCAGTTCCTTACCGGACCGGTATCAATATGCACAAAGTTACTACGTGGATAGTATCCTACACCACCCGCGCGCATAGACAACGCGGCTTTGCGAACATTGCTTAACGAAACGCCTTCAATATGGAAATCCATCGCCTGCCCTTTGGTGTGGTAGCTGTGCTTAGCCACGCCGCGGCTGTGGTGGCGCAGATCGTCGTTGGTCGCCAGCGAGCGATAGCCGGAAATCAGCTGTACCGGTCTGTTGGTGCCGAGCAGTCCCTGAAGGCGATAGAGATGATCGAAGAGCCGGGGATCGATGGTTGTCATTTTGTTCGCGCGATAATCACGGAAGAAATGATTTAATTTTGCTAATTCATCCTGAATGTAGCCTCTGCCATCGAAGAACTCCGCCTTGATTGACTCACCGGTGTTCAGGTTGTTGAGCGTCAAAATACGCGGACGTGGTGTCGAGAGAGTGGCAAATGCTGGCGTCGGTAGAATGGCGGCCGCACCGAGGGCAGCGCCACCTAACGCCAGCAGTCTGCGGCGGTTAGCGTCAAATTTGTCCATGATAATCAGGTCTACAAGTCAGTAAATGGTCGTTATGTATGCACTTCTGGCGCACGAATGGGCACCTTAACCATCAACAGCGCTGACGTCAAGAAGGCCCAACCCCAGTGAATCCGGGGCCTGTAGCCTGATAGCCCCAAAATGCACTAATTTCTACGACACTGAATTACCTGAACTGTTTCATTTACCTGATTAATTGTTCCGCTTTAGGCAAAATTTGTGCGCCAGATCGCGCGATGAGATCGTAATTGTAAATATCTGTACGATACTGCGGACGACCATCCGCACCGACGAATGCCGTCAGGTAGTAAAGATTAACCGGAATGTTGTGGCGGATATTAACATAACGCGTGTTTCCGGCCTTCAGGGCGTCGGAAATGCGCGTATCGTTCCAGCCGGCATCCTGCAGCAGCATGTTCGCCAGCTCGGAAGCTTTATTCACCCGCACGCAGCCGGAGCTGAGCGCCCGCGTCTCTTTAGCAAACAGCGCGTGGTTCGGCGTATCGTGCAGATAGATGGCGTCCGAACTCGGCATGTTGAACTTATAGCGGCCCAGCGAGTTGCGCTCGCCCGGCGCCTGCTGGAAGCGGAACGGCAGATTGGACGGCGTGATCGTCGACCAGTCGACCTGATAAGGATTGATCGCCTCTTTGCTGTTCCAGCCGCGCATCAGCGTGTAGCCGTGGCGCTCGAGATAGCCGGGGTCGTTACGCACTTTCGGCAGGATATCGTTGCGCGCCAGCGTCGGCGGCACGTTCCACGGCGGATTCACCACCACGTTATTGAGCGCGCTGCTCATCATCGGCGTTTTACGGTCCGGACGGCCGACGATGACGCGGGAAGCCAGCACCTGATTACCGTCGAGGTAGTAGACCAGCGAGTAGGCAGGAATATTGACCATGATGCCGGTGGAAAGCTTGCCGGGCAGCAGGCGCAGACGCTGAATATTGAGCGCCAGAACGCCCGCACGCTGCGCCGGACCGACGTTGAGCCAGTCGCGGGTACTCTGACCGATAACGCCGTCAGCGGCGAGTCCCTGCGCGCTCTGAAAGCGCTTAACCGCCTCCACCAGTTCGCCGCCGTAGACGGACGGCGCAGCGGATTTCTTTTTCTTACGCTTTGGCGGCGGCGCGGACGGACTCACGGCGCCATCATCGCCCGGCAGAGCGATATCCGGCGCGGTATCGAGCATACCGCTGCGCGCCAGGATCTCGCGCAGCGCCGGAACGTCTTTACTCCACTGGCCGGGGCTGAGCCTGGCGCTGCTCTGCATCTGCGGCCACGGTCGGGTATCGGCAAGCTGAGCCAGCAGCGCCCGGTGCATGGCGGCATACTGCGGATGCTGCGGCGCCAGGCCGGCAATGAACTGCGGCAGGGAGCCATCATTAAGCGCCAGCTGCCAGCGGTTGATCACCGACAGCGCCGGCATCGCCAGCGCGTAAGGCTTACTGCTGTACAGCCAGCGGTTGCCCTGCACCGGAATACTGCTAACAAACTGCAGATAGCCAAGCATGGCATCCGAGAGCACCACGTCGCGGGCGCTGCCGGTAATCGACGGATCGGTCAGCAGTTCAACCCAGCGGATAAACTGCGGCTGGAAGCCGGCAATCGCCACCTCGGCCAGCTGCTGCTGGAAGGCCTGCACCGCATCGCGGTTTTCCCACATCGGCTTCATATCGCGGGCGGCGTACAGCCCGGCAAGCGCATTCATGTAGGCGGGCGTGTAGCCCTGCGGCAGCTGAGACTGGATATCGGCGCGGGCTTTCGCCGCTGCGCCGGCGGGCAGAGGCTGAATCCCCACCATCATCGCCACGGCGGGTGTCAGCCCCTCAGATTGGGTCATTACCGGCGCGGTATCGCCAGGCGTGGGGGAGCCGTCGGCCGGCACCAGAGCAGGTTCTTCTGCCTGCGCATCGTACAGTGGAGCAAATATCAGCGTCAGGGCGAAACTCAGCGCCGACAGCCGAAGACCTTTCGATTTATTAAGCAACATCCTTTGCCCCCTGTTTCACATTGCAGCCCGCATCAGGCGGGACTTGTTCTCAGTATATAAACACAAAACCAGTTTTGCCCGACCAACTGTAAAGAAGGTTAAAGATCTTACACGTATTTCATTTGTATGAGGATAACAAAAAGGGCGACATTGCTGTCGCCCTTGTGTGGTTTTTATTCAGACAAATCAGGATGCGTCCGCGGTCCCCGGCAGCGATTCCGGCGGCTGCGGGGCGAAGCCGCGCAGCCCCACCACGTGGACGTGTTCGGTGTTGTTAAACACCTTACGCACCAGCTTGTAGGTGGTTCCTTTCTCCGGACTGATGTTCTCTGGCGCGGCGATAATCAGCTGCATCTCCAGCCGCTCGCACAGTTCAAAGAGCGTGGCGATGGATTTGGCGTCCAGACGCGCTGCCTCGTCGAGGAACAGCAGGCGGCACGGCGAGATATCTTTCCCGCGCAGGCGGCGGGACTCCTCTTCCCAGCTCTGTACCACCATCACCAGAATCGACATCCCGGTGCCGATCGCTTCCCCGGTCGAGAGCGCCCCGGACTCGGCGCGCAGCCAGCCGTCGGAGCCGCGGTTAACCTCAACTTCCATCTCCAGATAGTTGCGGTAGTCCAGCAGCTCCTCGCCGATGGTCTGCGGCGTGCGCTGACCCATATCAATCTGCGGATTGAGGCGCTGATAGAGCTTCGCCAGCGCCTCGGAGAAGGTCAGGCGGTTGCTGTTGAACAGATCCTGATGCTGATCGTGCTGATCCGCCAGCACCGCCAGCAGCGTGGAGTGGGTCTCGCGGACGTTGACGTTGAGACGCACGCTGTTGACCTGGCCGAACGAGACGCTCTGCAGGCCCTGGTTGAGCATGCGGATGCGGTTCTGCTCGCGCTGGATGGTCTTGCGGATGATGTTCGCCACGCTGCGGGTGCTGATGGCCAGCTTCTGCTCGCGGGCGGTCAGCTCCTCGGTCAGGCGGCCCAGCTCGATCTCCATCTGTTCGATGGCCTCAACCGGATCGTCGGTGCGGATAATATCCTGACGGATGCGCTCGCGAAGGTGCTGATACACCGCCACAAAGAACTGGATCTTGCGCTCGGGGCGCTTGGGATCTTCCGACATGCGCAGCACGTCGCGCAGGTGTTCGTTGTCCGCCACCGCCAGGCGCAGGGCGCCGAGCGCCTTATCCGACATCGAGCGCAGGTCGTCGGCGGAGAGATAGGCCAGCTCGCGGCGGTGCAGGCGGCGCTCGACGTTGTTGTCTTTCACCAGCCGCATCACCGCGCACCAGCCCGCCTTGGCGCTCACCACCTGCTCGCGCATTTCGAGGTAGTTGCGCTCGAGGGCGCGCAGCCGGCGGGTCAGGTTGTCCATCTCCGCTTCGCAGAAGGTCAGGGCCTTCTCCAGCTGGTTGCGGCGGCTGCGGTTGTTGGAAAGTTGAGTGTGCAGTTCGTCGCGGCGGCTGCGGGCGCGCTCTTCCGCCCCGCTGTCGGCGCGCACGCCGATATCCTGCAGCTCGCGGTGCAGGTCGGTGAGCAGCTCTTTCTTGGTATCAAAGGAGCTTTTCAGCGAAGCCAGCACCTGGCTGTACTGGCTGAGCTGGGCGGCGTGGGTGCGCAGCGCATCGCGGGCGCGGGCGCGCTCGCTCTCCGCCTGTTCCAGGCGCTGGCGCAGCTTCTCGTTGAGATCGCTGTTGCCGCTGAGCATTTCCGCTGAGTCGCTGTAGCCAAAGTGCGCCCGGCGCTGCACCACTTCCGTCAGGGCAAAGGCCTGCTGGCGGGCGTCGCGCTGCATCTGCTGTGAGTAGGCGTAGTCTTCTTTGAGCTGCTCAAACTGTTCCGGGTCGCTCTGCAGAACCGATACCACCGGCTCCAGCTTCGCCAGCTGGTTGCCGTGCTGCTGAATAAAGCGCGCCGCCTCCTGGGCTTCGTCCAGCCGCTCGCGGATCTCGTCCACGCGATCGGCCAGCGTTTCGTCCGCCAGCAGGTTGAGGCGCGGCAGCAGGCGGTTGAGGGCGCTGACGCCCTCTTTCGCCTGGTCGAACTGCGCCCGGCTCTGCTGGTTATCGCTTTCGTGGGTGCTGAGGGCGCGCTCAAGCTCGCCCCGGCGGGTATTTAGCCTGCGGATCTCCGCTTCCGGATCGTCCTCGAAGGCCACCGCCAGGTGGCTGCCGATAAAGCGGCTGAAGGCCTGGTGCAGGCGCTGGGTTTTTTGTACGTCAAAGGAGAGCGTGGCGAAGCGCTCGGAGAGGGTTTCACGCTCGGCGTGCAGCGCCTCGATGCGGCTCTCGCGCGCCGCGCGGCCGAACAGCGGCACCGACGGGAAGCGCGAGTAGCGCCACTGGCGATCGGCAATCTTGACCACCACCGCCTTTTCCAGCTCGTCGACGCTGAACACGCTGTCGTCGAAGGACTGCGGATCGCCCTCGATCAGATAGAGATCTTCCGGGCAATCTTCCAGCCCTTCAAGGTATTCGGCAATCTGCGAGAGGTCCGGCACCACGATAGCATGGCGCGACGGGCCGTAGAGCGCGGAGAAGTAAGGCGCATCTTCCAGGCTGACGTCATCGTAGATCTCGGACAGCAGCACGCCGCCGAAGCGTTCGGCGAGGTTGTTCAGGCGCTGATCTTCCGAGCCGCCCGGCTGGCTCAGGCGCTCAATTTCGTCATCCACCGCGCGCTTGCGGGCGCCGACTTCATCGCGCTCGACGATGGCCTCGCGCTCGCGCTCCAGCAGCTGCTGAAGGTATTCGGTGACGTCCTGACCGGACTCAAATTCCTGGACGGTCTGCTCGCACAGCTGGCTGAGGCTGCTCTGCGCCGCCAGCCAGACCGGGGCGCGCTGCTGCAGGGTTTTTATTTTGCCCTGCAGCTGCTCCAGCTCCTGGCGCAGGGTCATGCGCTGCTCGCTGGCGGAGGAAACGGTCTCGGAGAGGGAAGCAATGCGCTCCTCCAGCTCCTGGTGCAGGGCTTCAAGTTCGTCGAAGTCGTACTGCTTGCCCTGGCGCTTGCAGAAATCCGCCAGCAGGCGCTCGGCGTCCTGCTGCTCGCGCAGGCGCTGCTCAAGCTCGTGCAGACGGCTGCGCAGGGCGCTGGCCTGCTCCGCCAGGTGGCGCTGGTCCACGCCTTCGCGCAGCAGCTCGCGCGCCGCGCTCCAGGCCTCGCTGCGGGCCACCGGGCCGTTGATGGCCACCACCAGCTGGTAGGCCTGCTCAAACTGGCTGTGCGCCGTCCGGGCCACGCTCATTTTCTGATCCAGCGCCAGCAGCTTCTCGGTGGCTTCCTGCTCTTTAGCCTGGAAAGTCTCCAGCCACGTATCGGCGCTTTCCGCCGTCAAATCCGGCAGATGGCAAAGTTCCCGGGCGCGCTCCAGCGCCTGCAGCGCCTGGGTGTACTGAATGGCGCGGGTCTGCTGTACGTCGAGCGCCTGCTGATAGTCGGCAAGCTGGCTTTTCAGCTCATCCACTTCCAGTTCGGCGGCCTCGGCGCGGGCTTCGTTCTCTTCCTGCTGTTCGGCGGCTTCGGCCACCACTTCGTTCTGCTCTTCGAGGCGGATCTGCAGCTCGTCAAGATCGGCCTCATAGCGCTCAATTTTTTCCTGCTGGCGCAATGCGGTCTGCACCAGGTTCAGGTGGTCGCTGGCGGCCTGATAGTCGGCCTCCAGATCCCCTTCCGCCCCGGCGTGCTCCTGCAGCTCGCGGGCCATATCGACGTGCTTGTACTGCTCCGCCGCCAGCTGCTGGCGCGAGCCGAGCAGCTCCCGCCGGAACTCCAGCGCTTTGTCGAGGTGAATGCGCCGCTCGTTGGCGTGACGCATATAGTCCGCCGCCACGTAGTCGGTGGCTTCGGAAATCAGATGCTTAAACAGGTCGCGATCCGACTGGGTGACGCGGATCGCTTCCAGCGTCATGCGGTTCTCGCGCAGCGCCGCTTCCATATCCTGGAACGCCTTGCGCACGCCGCCGTTTTCCGGCAGCAGGTAGTCGCGCAGGGAGCGGGTAATGGCGCTGGAGATGCCGCCGTACAGCGACGCTTCGATCAGGCGGTAATATTTGCTGCGATCCGAGGCGGAGCGCAGGCGGCGCGCCACGATGCCGAGATCGAACATCAGGGAGTGGTATTCGGTGATGGAGTTGAACTGCTTGAACTGCACGCCCTCCATCTCTTCCAGCTTGTCCTTCAGCTCCTGCAGCGTGAGGACGCGAGCCTGGCGATCGCTGACATTCTCCGTCACCAGCTGGGTCGGCTGCACCGACATCGGCAGCCCCTGGATAGCGAACGGCTTGATGTCCACTTTACGATCGCGACCGGCCACCTGCTGCAGGCGCACGCCGACCAGCACCCGCTGGTGGCGGGAGTTGAGCACGTCGAGCATCGAGTAGCAGACGCCCGCCTTCAGCTTGCCGTGCAGGCCCTTATCGCGGGAGCCGCTGGTGGCGCCGGCTTCGGTGGTGTTACGGAAGTGCAGCAGCGTCAAATCGGGGATCAGCGCCGTGACGAAGGCCGCCATGGTGGTCGATTTACCGGCGCCGTTGCCGCCCGACAGCGTGGTGACCAGCTCGTCGAGGTCAAAGGTGCGGGCAAAGAAGCCGTTCCAGTTAATCAGGGTCAGTGAACGAAATTTTCCGCGTTCAAGCATTACTCTTCCTCCCCGCTGTCCGTATCCGGTCGGGCGTCGTCTGTGTCGTCGTGGAGCTGCAGGCTGCTTTCAATCGCCATCGCCTCGCCGTCGCGGATCATCCGCAGCTGCGCTTCGCGGGCGTCATCGCCGGAGCGCACGTCGGCGCCGAAGCGGAAGACCGATTCGGTGATGCGGAACTTGCTGCTGTCGTGGCCCATAAACCACACCATGCCGAGGCGGCGCAGGCGGTTGAGCGACGAGCGCACTTTCTCCTGTAGCTTCTGGCGGTCGAGATCCGAACCGGTGGAGCGGTTATTGACCAGCTTCAGCAGTTTAGATTCATCCGCCAGCGCCAGCAGCTCGTCGTAAAGCTCCTGCTGGGTGAAGATCCCTTCGTTCGCCAGCCGCTCCGGGCTGAGGTAGAGATAGCAAAGAATTTTGCCGACCATCATATCCAGCTCGGAGAGCACCGAGCGCGGGATAAGCGTGGTGGAGCGCGGGCGCAGGTAGAAGAAACCCTCCGGCGCGCGGATAAGCTCCACGTTATAGCGGGCATAAAACTCTTCCAGATACTCCTGGAAGTCCATCAGAAAGACGTGATTATCCAGCTCGTCGAGGCCGATATGGCGCCCGGCGCGCAGGGCGCTGTCCAGCGCCGGAAAAAGTGGGTTGGCCAGAGCCTGAGCCAGCTTAACTGGCATCACCTGTTCAATATTTGTCGATGACATGTGCCTGTACCTTGGCTCCGTAATCATTAATCGGCTGCCACTTCGGCGGCAGTCCGGTGAAATCGCCCTGCGCGACGCCCAGGCGCACCGCCTGGTCAACCACGATGCGCGCCACGTCGAAGTGGCGGGCGCGCGGATACTGCGCAAGGTAGTCGCGCACTACCAGTCCCAGATCCAGCGGCAGCTGCTTCTCTTTGTAGACCACCAGCTGCTGCTCAATCATCGCCGCCAGCTGTTCACGGATCTCGTTAAACTCTTCGTACTCAAGGTCCGGCGGCAGTTCGCCGGTAACCTCTTCATCGCGCAGCGCCATCTCTTCGTCGCGCATGTCGTACAGACGGTCGGCGCTGGCGTAGGTGAGCGCCCAGGGCGCGTCAAAGTAGGTCTGCAGCGACTGGCGCAGGCGCTGGGCGAAGACGCGGTTTTTATCCATATCAATGGCGGTACGGATAAATTTATGTACGTGGCGGTCGTAGCCGATCCACAGATCGATGGCCTGCTGGCCCCAGCTGACGATGCGGTCAAGCTTGCTCTGCAGGTCAAACACCAGCCGGTCGACAAAGTCCAGACCATCGTGGGTCAGGGTGTACTCCTGGATGCGCAGCAGGTTGGCCTGCAGCTTGTCGCCCGCAGCCTCGAGGGTGTCCTGCAGTTCGCGCAACGTGCCGGAGGTTTCCGACAGCAGCATTTCGCAGCTGGAAATCGCCGCCCGCCAGTCTTTGTTCAGCAGCTGGGCGATATCATCTTTCACCGACTGCTGCTGCTCGTCCATGGTGCGCTGGGTGAGATCGATGCTGTCGAAGATCTCCGCCACCGAATACTTCAGCGGGGCATAGACGTTGCGGTGCCAGTGAAATTCGTCGCCGCCCTCTTCCGCCGCGTCGGCGGCGCGCTTGAGCTCGCCGCCGACGATCGAGAGCTGCATCGACAGGCGCAGCGTCGAAAACTCGCGCTGGCGAATGTAGTAGTCGGTGATGCCGATGCCGAGCGGCGTCAGGCGATAGATGGCATTGCCTTCGGTGATTTCGCTGGTAAAGCGGTTCAGCAGACGTTGACGCACCATGTCGTTGATCGCGTTGTTGGCGCGCACGCCGATGGTTTCGCTGGTTTGCTCAAACGCATCACTGACGTGGCGAAACGCATCTATCAGCTCACCTTCGGTCAGCTCGCCCTCAAGGCGTTCGCCGTTGAGCGTTGCCACGGCCAACAGGAACGACAGCCTGTCTACCGGCAGCGCGATAGAAAAATCATTTTTTCTGGCCCAGGCAACCAGTTCGGGGACTGTCTGGGAAAAATCACTCATCGTTAGTCCTTGTATCTACCTGCGGTTTACGCGCGGTGACGTGAATGTAGCGTCCAAGGCTTATCCACGGCTCCTGGCGACAGTAGCGCGTTTCCAGCTCAAGCAGCTGCGCATAGCTGTCGCGCTGCTTCTCTTTTTCACGCAGATAATCGTGGAACACGCGCACGCCGGTTTTTCCGGTTATCTGCCAGCCGGCTTCCTGCAGCCAGCCGTAGACCTGCTGCGGATCGCGCGGATAGTCCGGCGACAGAGTGCGCTTTTTCTTTTTCGGCATACCCGCCTGCACATAGTCGAAATTGGTGGCGACCATGTTGTGCAGCAGCAGCCCGTTGGCATTGTAGAACATCAGCGACAGCGCGCCGCCGGGGCGCAGCGTCGACCACAGCGTGTCCAGCACCGTCCGCGGCTCGGCCACCCACTCCAGCACCGCGTGAAACAATATCAGATCGACCGGGCTTTCCAAATGTTGCGCCACATCCTGAATTGCGCACTGTACGAAATGCATGCGATGGCTCACACCTTTTTCGTCTGCGGCGCGTTTCGCCAGCGCAATCATCTCAGATGACAGATCGCATAGGGTAACATGATGCCCGCGCTCTGCCATCTGAATTGCGGTCTGCCCCGCCCCGCCGCCGGCATCGAGAATGCGCAACGGCCCGGCGCCGCACGCCGGCAGCAGGCGGTCAAGATCCTGCCAGAGGATTGCCTGGCGCAGCTGGCCCTTCGTGGTGCCATAGATATTGCGCGAAAACTTTTCCGCGATGTCATCAAAATTGCGATCCTGCACAACGGCTCCGCTTGGCTCAGGCAATAAAGCGGCTATTTTGTCATACCCACGGCGAGAGGGAAGCATCTGATGTAATATCCCGGATATTCAACTATCAGATGGTTAAAAAAGGAACCAGCGAGGATGCTTTTTACGCTGAAAAAAGTGATTGGCGGCCTGATGCTGCCCCTGCCGCTGCTGCTGCTAATGATGGCCGCAGGCATTGCTCTGCTGTGGTGCAGCCGTTTTCAGAAAAGCGGCAAGCTGCTGGTGAGCATCAGCTGGCTGATGCTTGCGCTGCTGAGCCTGCAGCCGGTGGCCGACCGCCTGCTGAAGCCCATTGAGCAGCGCTTTCCCACCTGGCACGGCAGCCAGCGCGTTGAGTATGTGGTGGTTCTGGGCGGCGGCTACACGTGGAATCCGGCGTGGGCGCCGAGTTCGAATCTGATCAATAACAGCCTGCCGAGGCTGACGGAGGGCATTCGCCTGTGGCGGGAGAATCCCGGCGCGACGCTGATATTCACCGGCGCGGCGGCGAAGACCAATCCGGTCAGCACCGCCGAAGCGGGCGCCAGGGTGGCCGAAAGCCTCGGGGTTCCGCGCGAGCAGATCGTCGTTCTCGATCGCCCGAAGGATACTGAAGAGGAGGCCGCCGCCGTCAAAGCCCGCATCGGCGACGCGCCGTTCCTGCTGGTGACCTCCGCCTCGCACCTGCCGCGGGCGATGATCTTCTTTCAGCGCGCCGGGCTTAATCCGCTGCCCGCCCCAGCCAACCAGCTGGCGATTGAATCGCCGCTCAATCCGTGGGAGAAGGCGCTGCCTTCCCCGTTCTGGCTGATGCACAGCGACCGCGTCGGCTACGAAACCCTGGGCCGCCTCTGGCAGTGGCTGAAGGGGAGCTCAGCTGAGCCAGGGCAGCAGTGAGGTTGCCGCCAGGTCAAAGCGGGCGCGGTTAAAGCGTCCGGTGTTGACCAGCCTCGCCACTTCGTCCCACAGCAGATAGAGCCAGCGGCGGCCAACGAAGGCCTCGGCCACCGGCGCGCGGCGCAGGTAGTGCCACAGCAGGCTCTCCGACTGCTCGCAGCCGGCGAGACGAAACAGCTCATACTCGCGCGGCGCCCACAGCATCACGCCGGGAGCCACCATCGCCAGCAGCTGATCGCTGCGGGGGTCCTTGAGCATGCTGCGCAGGGTGAGATTGCCGTGGATCAGCACGCAGTTGTCGTTGAAGTTTTCAAACAGCGCGGGCAGGCACTCCCGGCTGCGAAACAGGACCCGCTTATCCTGCATGGTCAGGCCGCTGTCGCGGTACTGTCCGAGGGTGCTCCACAGCACCTCGACGCGCTGGCGATACCACTGCGGCCACACATTGTCCTGGGTGCTGTCCACCGTGCCGACGCAGCCGCCGCTGTCCTGCCGGTGCCAGGCCAGCAGCGCCTCGACAATCTGATCCTTGAGCTGCTCCCAGCGCGCGGGGGTGCGCGCCGGCGCTTCGACGGAGACGCCGGAGAGGCGCTCCAGCAGCAGTACATCAGGCGCAGCGCTGTCATCGTGGGTCATGACGCCGTACACCACCGGCATCCGCACCGTACCGCTGCGCGACAGGGTCGGGATCTTCCACGCCAGCTGCTGCGCCAGGCCGTGGATCGCAAAGGTCTTCGCCAGCAGCGGCATGGCATTGCCCTGCGCATCGTACAGCGACCACAGCGCGGAGTCCGGTCTCTCGTTAACGCACTCTACCCGGCTCAGCCTCTCACCAAGCAGGTGACTCAGTTCTGCACGTAGCTGTTCCATATCCGGCTTCCTTATCAAGATAAACCGGTTTCATAATGAGCGCCGACGGCGGGGATGTCACCCGAAGAAGATCAAAGCAGGGGCGAATAATGGCAGGAGGGGAACAGGATGCCCGCTCCAGGGGGCATCCTGCGGGATTAGCGCAGCTCGCGGCGCACGCGCTCAAGGTCTTCCTGCGTATCGACGCCGGTGCCCGGCACCTCTTTCGCCACGGCGACGTGGATCTTCTCGCCGTACCACAGCACCCGCAGCTGTTCGAGCATCTCTATCTGCTCCAGTGGGCTCGGGGCCCAGCTGACGTAGCGGCGGATAAACCCGGCGCGGTAGCCGTAAATGCCGATATGGCGCAGCAGCGTGTCGCCGATAGCCTCGCGGCTGAGGGCAAAGCGATCCCGGTCCCACGGAATGGTGGCGCGGGAGAAATAGAGCGCATAGCCCTCGGCGTCCATCACCACTTTGACCGCATTCGGATTAAACGCCTCTTCGGCATCGCGGATAGGCACCGCCAGCGTCGCCATGCCGGAGCGGCTGGCGGCGAGATTCTCGGCCACCTGGCGGATAATGACCGGCGGGATCATCGGCTCGTCGCCCTGTACGTTAACGATAAGCGTATCGTCGCCAAAGCCGCACTTCTCCACCACTTCCGCCAGCCGCTCGGTGCCGGACTGGTGGTCGGCGCGGGTCATGCAGACCTCACCGCCCGCGGCCTCGACCGCCCGGGCCACGTCCGGATGATCGGTTGCCACGATGATGCGCCCGGCGCCGGACTCGCGCGCGCGCTCGAGCACGTGCACGATCATCGGTTTGCCGTTAATGTCCTGCAGCGGCTTGCCCGGCAGACGCGTGGAGGCGTAGCGGGCGGGAATAATGACTACAAAACTCATGGGCGGCTCTCTTCCGCGCCCAGCGGGCGAGCCTCGGTTTCCAGCAGGACGGGGATACCGTCGCGCAGCGGGAAGGCCAGATTGTCAGCCTTGCAGATAAGCTCCTGCTTGTCCTGGCTGTAGTAGAGTTTGCCGTTGCAGACCGGGCAGGCAATGATTTCAAGTAAACGGTGATCCATAGCGCCTCCAGAGGGACCGAAAAAAATTACGCAGCAGCATAGCACAGAGCCGGGCTACGGCGCGTCAATTTCCCAACCGCCGGCTGATGCGCGAAAAAGCGCGTCCGGCCGCCGGTTGAGTTGAATGCGTACTGCCCCCTGCCAGCGGGCAAAGTCGTCCAGCGCCTGGCGCAGCCCCTGCTCCAGCGCCGCGCTGATCCGCACGCCCTTTTCCAAATAGAGGGCAAAAATCTCCAGCACGCCGGTTTTGCGGTGCAGCTTGCTGTCCATCCGCCCGACCAGCCTGCCGCGGTAGAGCAGCGGCAGAACGAAGTAGCCATACTCGCGCTTCGCCGCCGGAGTGTAGCACTCCAGCCGGTAGCGGAAATCAAACAGCTCTTGCGCCCGGCGGCGGTCCCAGACAACCGGATCGAAGGGGGACAGTACCGCACTATGGGTGGCGGTCAGCCTGCCGCGCCGGGCGTCCTCAAGCAGCGGCAGCAGATCGTTGTGCAGCCACATCGGGCCGAGGGTAGCGACGTCCACGGCGGTGATGCTGCCCTCTTCGCGCCACTGCGCCAGCAGGGCGGCAAGATCGACGCGGCGCAGGCGGTAGTAGTCCGCCAGCCACTGCGGGCGAAAGATCCCGAGGCTGCGGGCGCTGTTGCGCAGCATCTGCGCTTCGGCCTCGTCCTGTGTGAGCAGATCCCGCGCGTCGTCCCAGTGGGGCATCACGCGGGCGGTCAGATCGTAGATGCGCTGGAAGTTGTGGCGCCCGGTCACCATCAGCTGGCCGGCGGTAAACAGCCCCTCCAGATGGCGCTTGTGCGGCTTCCACGCCCACCAGCCGCCGGGGCCATTGCGGGGATGCTCAAAATCGGCCGATCGCACCGGACCGCGCTCGGCAATGTGGGCCAGCAGCGCCGCAATCTCCTCGCGGTGCGCCGCCATCCATTCGGGACTGTATTTCCAGCCCATGTTCTCCGGGGCCAGCATCCGGTGGCGCACCAGCGCGAAGTCGCTGCGCGGCAGGAAGCAGGCCTCGTGGGCCCAGTACTCCATCAATTCGCCACGATTCAGCGCCTCGTCCAGCCAGCCGGGGGAGTAGTCGCCGAGGCGGCTGAACAGCACCAGATAGGGGCTGCGCGCCACGACGTTGATGGTGTCTATCTGCAGCAGGGACATGCGCCGGATGGCGGAGAGAATATCGTCAGGCCGCGCCCGGCGGCGCGGCTTTTTCAGCAGCCCCTGGGCGGCAAGATGCAGATGGCGGGCGGCGGCGAGCGTCAGTTCAGGTACGGGCATTGCGGGTCCTCATCTGTGCCTTGCGCCGCCGCTCTCCCTAACGCCGCGCCAGGTCCACTAACTGTTGAATAAGGGACTGTGCCCTGGGATCGTCCAGCCGCGCCTCCACCGGCAGGTACCACCAGCGGTCGTCGGCGAACGCGCGGCACTTCACGGCGTCTTTCTCGGTCATGACCAGCGTCTGACCGCTGTCCGCGAGGCGGCGGACGGCGTCGCGCGTCAGGGCCTGGTGATCGCCCAGGGCGACGCACTTCTCCGGCACCGCCCCGCAGTTTTCCAGCGTGGCAAAAAAGCGCGGCGGGTGGCCGATGCCGGCCATCGCGACCACGTGCTCCAGCTCCCCGACCGGGCGCGTTGCGCCGGTTTTCAGGTTGACCGCCAGGCCGGGATGCAGCCGCATCGGGATTTCACCCTCGCGCGGCACGCCGCCGTTGACGATCACCGCATCCACCGACTTAAGCCGCGAGGCGCGCTCGCGCATCGGACCCGCCGGCAGCCACCAGCCGTTGCCGAAGCGCCTGACGCCGTCGACCACCACGATCTCTTTATCGCGGGCCAGCTTATAGTGCTGGAGGCCGTCGTCGGTGATGATGATTTGCAGGTCGGGATGGGCGGCCAGCAGCGCCTTAACCGCATCGCTGCGCACCGGCGAAACCGCCACCGGCGCACCGGTGCGCTGAAAGATAAGGACCGGCTCGTCGCCCGCCTCCGCGGGCGCGGTTTCCGCGCTAAGCAGCAGCGGATAGCGGGCGGCTTTGCCGCCGTAGCCGCGGGAGACCACGCCGGCGCGGATGCCCCGCTGTTTGAGCTGCTCCACCAGCCAGATAGCCACCGGCGTTTTGCCGTTGCCGCCGGCGGTAAGGTTGCCCACCACCACTACCGGCACCGGCGCGCGCCAGGCTTTTTGAATGCCCAGCCGGTAGCTGAGGCGAACGGCGCCGCTCACCAGACCATACAGCCAGGAGAACGGCAGCAGCAGCAGCCAGAGCGGCGATTCGCCTGACCAGATGCGGGCTATCATTGACCAAACTGCATCTTGTGCAGCTGGGCGTAGACGCCGCTATGCGCCAGCAGATCCTGGTGGTTGCCGCGCTCAACGATGCGGCCATCCTCAATGACCACGATTTCGTCGGCCTTCTCAATGGTCGACAGGCGGTGGGCGATAACCAGCGAGGTGCGGTTTTTCTGCAGCTCGTCCAGCGCGGCCTGAATGGCGCGCTCGGACTCGGTATCCAGCGCCGAGGTAGCCTCATCGAGGATCAGGATCGGGCTGTCGCGCAGCAGCGCGCGGGCAATAGCAATACGCTGGCGCTGGCCGCCGGAAAGCAGCACGCCGTTCTCGCCGATCACCGTATCGAGGCCGTTCTCCATTTTGCTGATAAAGTCCATGGCGTAGGCCATGCGGGCGGCTTTCTCGATATCCTCCCGGCTGTAGACTTCATTGCGGGCATAGGCAATGTTGTTGGCAATGGTGTCGTTAAACAGGTGGACGTTTTGCGATACCAGCGCCACCTGGTCGCGCAGCGAAGTCAGGGTGTACTCCCGCAGGTCGTGACCGTCGAGCAGAATGCTGCCCTTATCGATATCGTAAAAGCGGGTGATCAGGCTCGCCATGGTCGACTTACCGGAGCCGGAACGGCCCACCAGCGCCACGGTTTTCCCTTCCGGGATGCGCAGATTAATATCGCGCAGCGCCGGTATTTCCCGCCCCGGATAGGTAAAGGTCACGTCGCGGAATTCGACATCGCCCTTCGCCCGCTCGATAACCCGGGTACCTTCATCGCTCTCCTGCTCGGAGTCGAGAATGCTGAACAGCGTCTGGCAGGCGGCCATGCCGCGCTGGAATTGGGCGTTGACGTTAGTCAGCGACTTCAGCGGGCGCATCAGGGCAATCATTGACGAGAAGACCACGGTAATGGTACCGGCGGTGAGGGTTTCCATCACGCTCGGGAAGCTGGCGGCGTACAGGACGAAGGCCAGCGCCAGGGAGGCAATAAGCTGGATAATCGGGTCTGAAATTGAGGAAGCAGAGACCATTTTCATGCCCTGCAGGCGCATCTTGTTGCTCACTTTCTCAAAGCGCTTAGTCTCTACCTGCTGACCGCCGAACATCAGCACCTCTTTATGCCCCTTCAGCATCTGCTCGGCGCTGGTGGTAACCTGGCCCATGGTGTTCTGCATGTTCTTACTGATGCTGCGAAAGCGTTTGGAAACGATGCGGATCGCAAAAGAGACGATCGGCGCCAGCACAATGAGGATCACCGACAGCTGCCAGCTGTACCAGAACATCATAGTAAACAAGCCGATAATGGATGCACCTTCGCGCACCACGGTAATCAGGGCGCTGGAGGAGGAGGAAGCCACCTGCTCGGAGTCATAGGTAATGCGCGACAGCAGCGTCCCGGTGGACTGCTTATCGAAGAAGGCCACCGGCATGCCCATCATGTGCCCGAACAGGCGGCGGCGCATGGTCATCACCACTTTACCGGAAACCCAAGAGATACAGTAACTTGAGATATAGCTGGTGATCCCGCGCAGGATCATCAGGCCAATTACCACCAGCGGCATCCACAGCAGCACTGAACGGTCCGTTTTGCCAAAACCGTCGTCCAGTAACGGTTTAAGGAGCGACAGCATAAAGGTGTCGCTTGCGGCGTTAAGAATTAACGCGACCGCGGCCACAATAAGGCCGGCCTTGAAGGGCGCAATAATCGGCCACAGTCGTCGGAAGGTCTGCCAGGTGGAAAGATCTTTGTCGTTCTGCATTCAGGAAATCAGCTCATGTTGAAATAGCCGGTCATTCTACCCGTTCTGGCCACTATCGCCAAACCACGGATGGTACCAGCGTCGCAAAATTTGATCGCGTAAGCTGTGGATTTGCCAGCCTTCGGCGTCAAATTCCACCGTTATCTGCCCCTGCCTGGGAGTATCAAACCAGCGGTAGCCGTAGTGCCGGTAGCGAGCCCGGACTCTCTCTGCCGGCATCCGCCAGGCGTTATAGCGCGATGCCGAGGCCAGCGCGATGGCCCCCTCAACGCGCCGCAGCAGCAGCGGCGATGAAGAGGTGTTGCTCCCGTGGTGCGGCACCTGGATAAGCGTAGAGGAGAGATGCTGCCAGTAGCGGCTGAGCATCATTTTTTCACCCGCGCTTTCAATGTCTCCGGTCAGCAATACGCTGTGCCTGCCGTCATCGACCCTCACCACGCAGGATCGATTATTGCCCGTCAGACGGGTATCGGGCAGCGGCCAGAGGACGCGAAACGTCAGCCCCTGCCAGCGCCAGCGGGTGCCGCGAAAGCAGGCCAGATGGCCCTTCTCGCGCAGCGGACTGCGCACCCACAGCGCGGGCCACGCGGCCTGCAGGCTGTTCAACCCGCCCCGATGATCAAGATGTTCGTGGCTGAGGATAATCCCTTCAGGATGTAAATTCTGCCAGCGCAGCCACGGAATTATCACCTGCTGACCGCTGTCGCCGCCGGGCCATGCCGGGCCGGTGTCATAGAGAATGGCCCTGCCATTGCGGGCGATGACCACCGCCAGCCCCTGCCCGACGTCAAGCATGGTGACCGACCAGCGCTGCAAATCCGCACGCTTCCACAGCGGATACAGCGCGAGAACCCCGAGCGTCAGCCAGCAGGCAAACATCCGCTGCCAGCTCCTGAGCCGCCAGAGGATCACCGCCAGCCACGGCAGCATTACCGCGCCCTGCCACCGGCGGCTCACGCCAATCCAGCCGTCGGGCAGCGCGCCAAGAAACCAGAACAGCGCGGCCAGCGCCCGGTCTGCCAGATGCCAGACGCCCTGCTCCAGCGCCTGCGGTCCGCTCAGATTGAGCAGCATCCCGGCGATCAGCAGCGGGATCTCCACCAGGGTGACCAGCGGAACGGCGGTCAGATTAGCCAGCAGCGAAGTCCATGAAAAACCGTTGAATACCGCAATCTGCAGCGGCAGCAGCAGAAACAGCAGGCCAAGCTGCAGGTGCAGCAGACCCAGACCCGCGCGCAGCGGGCCGCCGCGCGGCCATTTCCCCAGCGGCACCCAGCGATACCAGAAGATAAGCGCCCCGACGGCGAACGCCGACAGCCACAGGCTTTCTGACAGGACGGCGAGCGGATCGATAAGCAGGATGGCGGCGATGCAGCACAGCCAGACGTCGAGGCTGTTCCAGCGCCGGCCGCTCAGGCGCAGGAGCGTCCAGCAGACTGCGGCAATGACCGTCCGCTGAGCCGGCGGCTGGAAGCCGCTCAGCCAGCCGTAGAGAATCATCGCCGCCAGGCCGCTCAGCACCGGCAGCCGCCAGCTGATATAGCGCCCCGGCAGCATGAGCTGGAGCCCGCGCGCCGCGCCCCAGCCGAGCATCCCCAGCAGCGCGATGTGCAGGCCGGAGATCGCCATCAGGTGCGCGGTGCCGGTCTGCTGCAGCAGTCTGCCGATCTCCGCAGGTACGGCGACGCGCTCCCCCGCCGCGAGGGCCAGCATTACCGCCTGCCAGGGCCTGCCCGCCAGGCTTTGCGCAAGCCGACTGATAAACGCGGCCCGCAGGCCGCAGCCGGCATCGACGACCTCGGCCTGCACGAAGCGCCCGGTCAGCGGAAGATGTGACGCGAGGGCATACCGCTGGCGGTCGAACAGCCCCTCATTAAGCTGACCGTGGACCGCGCGCGCCTTGAGGCTCATCCGCCAGCGCTGTCCGGCGCAGGCCTTGTGCGGCAGCGGCTGGCCGTAGAAGGCAATTCCGGGCGGCGGAAACTGCCGCTTACCGTCGATGCTCAGAAGGCGACCGGCGTGCCGCTCCGCGCCGTCGCTTGCGGTCAGCAGCACTTCGGCCCGGAGTACCTTCCCCGGCAGCGCGGTTGCCGGGAGCACCTCCTGCCAGGCTGCCAGCACGCCCCAGCAGAAAAAAAGCGCGGTCAGCGCCGCAGGCCGCAGCGGCGGCAGGCGCAGGCAGACCGCCGCCGACAGCAGGATAACGGTCCCGGTGAACGCGATCGACGGCAGCGCGGGCAGCCAGAGCAGCGGCGCGGTGCCGGTAATCACGCAGAGTGCGAAGACAGGTAATCGCATAGGCTCCTCCGTGAACCGACAGTATCGCCAGAGCGCGGCGAAAAGCCCGGCGTAAAGCGCGCGATTGCGCGGCGGTTTCAGAGGAAAAGACGCAGTTACAGGATTTGTTGCGGACGTTGCGATCTGCGTAGAGAAGCGACGCGTAAATCAGAAATGAAAAAAGCACCCGCAGGTGCTTTCTCGTTAGCTCAGTCTGGCGAAGCCGCCAATCACTCAGCCACCGTAAATATTGGCGCGATCGCGCAGCTCTTTGCCCGGCTTAAAGTGCGGAACGTATTTACCTTCCAGCTCCACTTTATCGCCCGTTTTCGGGTTGCGCCCAACGCGTGGTGCGCGGTAATGCAGAGAAAAACTACCGAAACCGCGGATCTCAATGCGCTCACCTTCAGCAAGCGTAGAGGCCATATGCTCCAGCATCTCCTTCACCGCATCCTCAACCGCTTTCGCCGGGATGTGTGATTGCTGACTGGCAAGTCTTTCAATGAGCTCTGACTTGGTCATGATTCCTCCGGTTTCCTTTCAGAAAAGATAAGCTTCAGCTTGAACAAGGGCGGCCGTAGCCGCCCTTTGTGATTGATTACAGGACGGATCCTGCAATCTGTCAAGTCTATTCGCTATCCCGTAGGGATAACGCAGACCTGAACTTACTCGCCTTTAGCCGCTTTGAATGCTTCAGCCATAGCGTTGGAGAAGTTACCGTCTTCCTGTTTGTTGTTAACAGAAGCGATGGCATCTTTCTCGTCAGCTTCGTCTTTAGCACGAACGGACAGGCTGATAGCGCGGTTTTTACGGTCAACGCCGGTGAATTTAGCTTCAACGTCGTCGCCTACGCTCAGAACCAGAGTGGCATCTTCAACGCGGTCACGGGATGCTTCAGAAGCACGCAGGTAACCTTCAACGCCGTCGGCCAGTTCTACGGTTGCGCCTTTAGCGTCAACTGCAGTCACTTTACCGTTAACGATGGCGCCTTTCTTGTTCAGCGCAACCCAGTTGTTGAACGGATCTTCAGCCAGCTGCTTAACGCCCAGGGAGATACGCTCGCGCTCTGCGTCAACCTGCAGAACAACGGCTGCGATTTCGTCACCTTTTTTGTATTCACGTACTGCTTCTTCGCCTGCAACGTTCCAGGAGATGTCAGACAGGTGAACCAGGCCGTCGATACCGCCGTCCAGGCCGATGAAGATACCGAAGTCAGTGATAGACTTGATTTTACCTTCAACGCGGTCGCCTTTGTTGTGGGTTTCTGCGAACTGCTGCCACGGGTTAGATTTGCACTGCTTCAGACCCAGGGAGATACGACGACGCTCTTCGTCGATATCCAGAACCATGACTTCCACAACGTCGCCAACGTTAACAACTTTGGACGGGTGGATGTTTTTGTTGGTCCAGTCCATTTCGGAAACGTGAACCAGGCCTTCAACGCCTTCTTCGATTTCAACGAAGCAGCCGTAGTCGGTCAGGTTGGTCACGCGACCGGTCAGTTTGGTACCTTCCGGATAACGCTTAGCGATAGCTACCCACGGATCTTCGCCCAGCTGTTTCAGGCCGAGGGAAACACGAGTACGCTCGCGGTCGAATTTCAGGACTTTAACGTTGATTTCGTCGCCAACATTGACGATTTCGCTCGGATGCTTAACGCGCTTCCAGGCCATGTCAGTGATGTGCAGCAGGCCGTCAACGCCGCCCAGATCAACGAATGCACCGTAGTCAGTGAGGTTCTTAACGATACCTTTAACTTCCATGCCTTCCTGCAGGTTTTCCAGCAGCTGATCGCGCTCTGCGCTGTTTTCGGATTCGATAACGGCACGACGGGAAACAACCACGTTGTTACGCTTCTGGTCCAGCTTGATGACTTTGAACTCGAGTTCTTTGCCTTCAAGGTGCAGGGTGTCGCGAACCGGACGCACGTCTACCAGGGAACCCGGCAGGAACGCACGAATACCGTTCAGCTCAACAGTGAAGCCACCTTTGACTTTGCCGTTGATAACACCGGTAACAGTTTCAGCATCTTCGTAAGCTTTTTCCAGCGTGATCCAGGCTTCGTGACGCTTAGCTTTCTCACGGGACAGCAGGGTTTCACCGAAGCCGTCTTCTACTGCATCCAGAGCAACGTCAACTTCGTCGCCCACCTGGATTTCCAGTTCGCCGGCTGCGTTTTTGAACTGCTCTGCAGGGATTGCAGATTCAGATTTCAGGCCCGCGTCAACCAGAACAACGTCTTTGTCGATAGCAACAACAACGCCGCGAACGATGGAACCCGGACGGGTTTCGATTTCTTTCAGGGATTCTTCAAACAGTTGAGCAAAAGATTCAGTCATGTTTAATCTTCAAAAGTTAGATTAACGTCCACCTGGCCTCATGCCGGATGGGGTTGTTTTACATACCCGCTCACACTCCCTTGCAGCGGGGGTACTGCTAAATTCGGAGGCCGTGCGCCGAAGATTCAGGCAGCAGCCAGTTTTTGGCGGGCGTATTGTAACGCTTTTTCAATCACTTGCTCAATGCTTAATCGTGTGGAATCCAGCACTAAAGCATCGGCAGCGGGAACTAACGGTGCCACCGCACGGTTGCGGTCGCGATCGTCACGTTCCTTGATCTCGGCCAAAAGGCGCTCAAAGTTAACACTAAAGCCCTTCTCCTGCAACTGCAGCATGCGGCGCTGGGCGCGCTCTTCCGAGGAGGCGTCGAGGAAAATTTTCACCGGCGCGTCGGGGAAAACGACGGTGCCCATATCGCGGCCGTCGGCGATAAGGCCCGGGGCTTCACGAAAAGCGCGCTGGCGGCGCAGCAGCGCTTCGCGCACGCGCGGGAAAGGCGCGACCTGCGAGGCGGCGTTAGCCACTTCCTGGGTGCGGATTTCTCCACTAACGTCTTCACCTTCGAGAATAACTTCCAGATTGCCGTCAGTAGAGACGAAGCGGACATCAAGATGGGTCGCCAGCGGCACCAGCGCATCTTCTGAGGTGAGATCGACGTGATGATGCAGCGCCGCGAGGGCAAGAACGCGATAGATAGCGCCGGAGTCCAGCAGATGCCACTGCAGCGCCTCCGCCATCGCCTTGCACAGCGTACCCTTACCCGCACCGCTTGGCCCATCAATGGTGATTACCGGGGCAGTTACCATCATCTCTTTCTCCTTTATGCTGGCGTCAGTCGGACAAACGCGGGGCATTATACGCATCATCACCGGCAAGCGATAACATTGCGTGCAAAAAGGCTGTAACAGAAGGTGAGTGTAGAAGAAAAGCGGGAAAGCGACGCCGGATTTACGCCGGCGTCGGCCAGGTTACGCCGGCGTACTGATGCGCGCCAGCTGTTCGAAATAGTCCGGGAAGGTTTTCGCCGTGCATTTCGGATCGAGAATGGTGACCGGCGTGTCCGACAGCGCCACCAGCGAAAAGCACATCGCCATGCGGTGATCGTTATAGGTGCCGATCTCCGCGGCAGTCAGCGTTGCGGGCGGCGTGATGCGAATGTAGTCTTCGCCCTCCTCCACCTCGGCGCCCACTTTGCGCAGTTCGGTGGCCATCGCGAACAGGCGGTCGGTCTCTTTTACCCGCCAGTTGTAGATATTGCGCAGCGTGGTGGTGCCTTTGGCAAACAGCGCCGTCGTGGCGATGGTCATCGCCGCATCGGGGATGTGGTTCATGTCCATATCAATGCCGTTCAGCTCGCCGCGGGTGCAGGCGATAAAGTCATCGCCCCAGGTGACGGTGGCGCCCATTTTTTCCAGCACATCGGCAAAGCGGATGTCGCCCTGCATGCTGTCGCGCCCGATGCCGGTGACCTTCACGGTTCCGCCCTTAATTGCGCCCGCCGCCAGGAAGTAGGAGGCCGAGGAGGCGTCGCCTTCAACCAGGTATTCGCCCGGCGCCTGATAGTGCTGCCCGCCCTTGACCACGAAGCGCTGATAGTCGCGGTTATCCACCGCGACGCCGAAGCGCGCCATCATGTTGAGGGTGATATCAATGTAGGGCTTCGATACCAGCTCGCCTTTGATGGTAATGATCGTATCGTTCGCCGCCAGCGGTGCGGTCATCAGCAGCGCGGTGAGGAACTGGCTGGAGACGCTGCCGTCAACCGCCACGTCGCCGCCGCGAAAGCCGCCCAGCAGGCGCAGCGGCGGATAGTTCTCCTGCTCAAGATATTCAATCTCAGCCCCGCCCTGGCGCAGCGCGTCCACCAGGTGGCCGATCGGGCGCTCCTTCATGCGCGGCTCGCCGGTCAGAACAATCTCGTTACTGCCCAGACACAGGGCCGCCGCCAGCGGACGCATGGCGGTGCCGGCATTGCCGAGGAACAGCTCCAGCGCGCTATCGGCGCGCAGCGGGCCGCCGCAGCCGGTCACCTCACAGCGGGTGCGATCTGAGGAGAGGGTGTAGTTGACGCCGAGCGCCGTCAGGGCGTTGAGCATGTGGCGTACGTCATCGCTGTCCAGCAGGTTGGTCAGCACGGTAGTGCCGCGAGCGAGCGCCGCCAGCAGCAGGGCGCGGTTGGAGACACTCTTCGACCCCGGCAAATTGACGGTGCCGTCGACCCGGGCGATGGGTTGTAACGTCAGGGATTCCATGTAAATAAACTCTCGGAAAGCAAAAAATAAAAAACCCCGCAGGCCCGCTGCGGGGGAGAATCAGGCAGCGCGCTTAGCCGCGGCGGCGCTCGAAATCTTGCATAAAGTCGGTCAGCGCCTGTACGCCGGCCAGCGGCATGGCGTTATAGATAGAGGCGCGCATACCGCCCACCACGCGGTGGCCTTTCAGCGCGTGCAGGCCGGCTGCGAAGGACTCTTCGAGGAACAGCTTGTCCAGAGCGCTATCCGCCAGCTGGAACGGCACGTTCATGCGCGAGCGGTTGCCCTTCGCCACGTCGTTGCGGTAGAAGTCGCTGGCGTCGATAGCGCCGTACAGAAGGTCCGCCTTCTGCTGATTGATCTTGTCCATTGCCGCCACGCCGCCCTGCTCTTTCAGCCACTTAAAGACCAGGCCCGCCAGATACCAGGCAAAGGTCGGCGGCGTATTGAACATCGAGTCATTGTCGTTAAGCACGGTGTAGTCGAGGATTGACGGGCAGGCCTTGTGGGCTTTGCCGAGCAGATTGTCGCGCACAATCACCAGCGTCAGCCCTGCAGGGCCGATGTTCTTCTGCGCGCCGGCATAGATGACGCCAAAGCGGCTGACGTCGAGCGGCGAAGAGAGGATGGTCGAGGAGAAGTCCGCGGCGACCACCACGTCCTGACCGAAGTCCGGCGTTTCGTGGATCGCGATACCGTCAATGGTTTCATTCGGGCAGTAGTGCAGATAGGCGGCACCGTCGGAAAGCTGCCAGTCGCGCATCGGCTTCACCCCGCGCAGGCCGTCAACGGTCACCTTCGCGTCAATCACGTTCGGCGCGCAGTATTTATGCGCTTCTTTCACGGCGCTGGCGGCCCAGTAGCCCGCATCAACATAATCAGCGGACGTTTTGTCGCCGAGCAGGTTCAGCGGGATGCCGGCAAACTGACCGCGGCCGCCGCCGTGGCAGAACAACACTTTGTAGTTGGATGGAATATTCATCAGATCGCGGAGGTCTTTTTCCGCTTCTTCAGCGACCTGGATAAACTCTTTGCCGCGGTGGCTTATTTCCATTACCGAAGTGCCGAGACCGTGCCAGTCGCACAGCTCCTGCTGAGCCAGTTTAAGCACATCCGCCGGCAGCATTGCCGGACCCGAACTAAAATTGAAGACCTGAGCCATTTACCCTCACCACGCTAGTCACGTTATCTTGCCCGCAGGCATAAGTTATTCCTGTGGCTATCGGTTTTACCATTCAGTGACCCGGCTCGCAATCGCTATTACCGGCGAGCGGAAGAATGCGACACGCTTCACACAAAACAATTTACCAGCGCAACCGCATTCGGCGGAGACTTCCGCTGTCAGGCGATACGTTTTTCGCGGCTGGCATGGCTCCAGACGCCATTTGCGCAGCGTGGACAGGACTTTCTCTCACCGGCCAGGAAATGCACAACGGCGCTGCACTTCACGCAGGCGGCGTCGCACGCCCGGGGCGCAAGGGTAAATGTCTCCACGCACTCAGCTGGCAGGATAACCAGCCCCGGCCTGACCTCGTCGTCGGCGAAATAGTAGATGCTGATCTGGCCGTCGGTTTCCATAATGGCCCGCTTCACCTGGCCGAGATGCGCAACGCTGCTCAGGCGAAGCTCCATAAAGAACTCCAGCTCGGTCAGGTTTTCGGCGCGCAGCTTCTCCCACGCCAGTTCGCCGTCCTCAACCACCACCACAGGCTTGCCCTCAAGCAGATTGCCAAGCCTTTCGCTGCGGGCCATTAGCCAGATAACCAGCCGGTATAGCAGCGCCAGGGTAATAAAGACCACCAGCACCGGCAGCATGGGTACGTTATCGTAAAACGCCACGTCGCCCGCCGCCGATCCCAGGGTCAGAATGATCAGCACTTCAAACAGCGACATCTGCCGCACGCCGCGCCGTCCGGTAATTTTGAGAAACAGGAATACCAGCACAAAGGTGTAAAGGCAGCGCAGCGCGACTTCCCAGAGAAAAGCCGGAGGCGCTTTGTCCAGCGCCATACGGTGCAGGTCGAATGCTTTCATGATTTTATTTCCGGATGATGATTGTCTAAGCGTAGACGAGGCTTTTATTTTCTCCCCGGCCCTCCCGGCGATAGCGCCTGTAAGCTAAAACCCGTATCATTGCGCGCTTTCCGTACGATAAAAAAGTGACCGACATGACTCAAACCTTTATTCCTGGCAAAGACGCCGCGCTGGAAGACTCCATCGCCCGTTTTCAGCAAAAGCTGCTGGACCTTGGCTTCCACATCGAAGAGGCCTCCTGGCTGAACCCGGTCCCGAACGTCTGGTCAGTGCATATTCGCGACAAAGAGTGCGCCCTGTGCTTCACCAACGGCAAAGGCGCTACCAAAAAAGCGGCGCTGGCCTCCGCGCTGGGAGAGTACTTTGAGCGCCTGTCGACCAACTATTTCTTCGCCGACTTCTGGCTGGGCAATACCATCGCTAACGCCCCGTTTGTTCACTATCCGAACGAGAAGTGGTTCCCGCTGCCGGACGACGACAACGTGCCGGACGGGCTGCTCGATGCCCGCCTGCGCGCCTTCTACGATCCCGACGATCAGCTGACCGCCAGCGGACTGGTTGACCTGCAGTCCGGCAACGACGAGCGCGGCGTCTGCGGCCTGCCGTTTACCCGCCAGTCCGACGGCGAAACTATCTATATTCCGATGAATATCGTCGGCAACCTGTACGTCTCCAACGGCATGTCGGCGGGCAACACCGCTAACGAGGCCCGCGTTCAGGGGCTGTCAGAGGTGTTTGAGCGCCACATCAAGAACCGCATCATCGCCGAAAGCATCTCTCTGCCGGAGATCCCGGCCGAGGTGATGGCCCGCTATCCGGGCGTCGTGGAGTCCATTGCCACGCTGGAAGCGGAAGGCTTCCCGATTTTCGCCTACGATGGCTCGCTGGGCGGTAAATACCCGGTTATCTGCGTGGTGCTGTTTAACCCGGCCAACGGCACCTGCTTTGCCTCCTTTGGCGCGCACCCGGATTTCGGCGTGGCGCTGGAGCGCACCGTCACCGAGCTGCTGCAGGGCCGCGGCCTGAAAGATCTGGACGTGTTCACGCCGCCGACCTTCGACGATGAAGAGGTCGCCGAGCACGCTAACCTTGAAACCCACTTCATCGACTCCAGCGGCCTCATCTCCTGGGATATGTTCAAGCAGGATGCCGACTATCCGTTCGTCGACTGGAATTTCTCCGGCACCACCGAAGAGGAGTTCGCCACCCTGATGGCGATATTCCAGGCCGAAGATAAAGAGGTCTATATCGCCGATTACGATCATCTGGGCGTCTACGCCTGCCGCATTCTGGTGCCCGGTATGTCCGATATCTATCCGGCGGAGGATCTGTGGCTGGCGAACAATAATATGGGCAGCCACCTGCGGCCGACCATCCTCTCTCTGCCGGAGTGCCGGTGGGAGAAAGAGGACTACCTGGCGCTGATTGAGCAGATGGATGACGAAGGCCTGGACGACTTCACCCGCGTGCGCGAGCTGCTGGGCATGGCGACCGGCAAAGACAACGGCTGGTACACGCTGCGCATCGGCGAGCTGAAGGCGATGCTGGCCCTGGCGGGCGGCGACCTGGAGCAGGCGCTGATCTGGACCGAGTGGACGATGGAATTTAATGCCTCCGTCTTCAGCCCGGAGCGCGCCAATTATTACCGCTGCCTGCAGACCCTGCTGCTGCTCTCGCAGGAAGAGGAGCGCCAGCCGCTGCAGTATCTCAACGCTTTCGTCAAAATGTACGGCGCTGACGCCGTCGAAGCCGCCAGCGCCGCGCTCAGCGGCGAGGCGCCGTTCTACGGCCTGCAGCCGGTCGACGGCGATCTGCAGGCGTTCCCGGCGCACCAGGCGCTGCTGAAGGCCTATGAAAAACTGCAGCGCGCAAAAGCGAAATTCTGGGGCCAGCAGCCGCAGTAATAAAATAAAAAGAGATGGCGAAATAATTCGTCTGAGTTATATTACGGGGCCAAAATTTGGCCCCGTTTTTATTTTTACGGTGTCGCCAGGTAAATTGTAATTATTAAGTTAACTATCGGTAAAATATATTCTTGCCGAGAGATCTTCTATGTTAATTAAAACGCTTAATCAGGCGGGAAAAAAGCACTTTACGGGGGAGGAAAGCAAAAAAAATCAACTGATGATGCAATTTTTAAAATTTATTTTTATAAATAAAATCAATAAATTACACCACATTTGCTGAAAAACCATGCAGTTTGTGGACCTATAAGCCAGGCGAGATATGATCTATATCAAATTCTCATCTATAATGCTTTGTTAGTATCTCCTCGCCGACTAAATAAAGAGAGAGTTAGTGTGAAAGCTGACAACCCTTTTGACCTATTACTCCCTGCTGCAATGGCGAAAGTTGCCGAGGAAGCAGGTGTCTATAAAGCAACGAAACATCCGCTCAAAACCTTCTTTTTGGCTATTACTGCGGGTGCATTTATCTCCATCGCTTTTGTTTTCTATATCACCGTCACTACCGGAACAGCCGCTATGCCGTTCGGGATTGCTAAACTGATTGGTGGTATCTGTTTTTCACTGGGCCTTATTCTCTGTGTTATTTGCGGCGCCGACCTGTTCACCTCCACCGTGCTTATCGTGGTGGCGAAAGCAAGTGGCCGTATCAGCTGGGGCCAACTGGCGAAAAACTGGCTTAATGTCTATGTTGGTAACCTGATTGGTGCTCTGCTTTTCGTCCTGCTGATGTGGCTTTCCGGCGAGTATATGGTGGCCAGCGGCGGCTGGGGACTTAACGTCCTGCAGACGGCCGACCATAAGATGCATCACACGTTTATCGAGGCCGTGAGCCTCGGGATCCTGGCAAACCTGATGGTCTGTCTGGCTGTCTGGATGAGCTACTCCGGCCGTAGCCTGATGGATAAAGCCATGATTATGGTGCTTCCGGTGGCGATGTTCGTTGCCAGCGGTTTTGAGCACAGTATCGCAAACATGTTCATGATCCCGATGGGTATCGTGATCCGTAATTTCGCTACCCCGGAATTCTGGACCTCCGTCCACACTTCCGCGGAAAGTTTCTCTCACCTGACCGTGATGAATTTCATCACTGATAACCTGATACCGGTGACTATCGGTAACATTATTGGCGGTGGTCTTTTAGTCGGGTTGACATACTGGGTAATTTACCTGCGTGGCGGCGACCAGCACTAAGGGTTGCTTCAGGCGGTAAATAAAAAATCCACTTAAGAAGGTAGGTGTTACATGTCCGAGCTTAATGAAAAGTTAGCCACAGCCTGGGAAGGTTTTGCCAAAGGTGACTGGCAGAATGAAGTCAACGTACGTGACTTTATTCAGAAAAACTACACTCCGTATGAGGGTGACGAATCCTTCCTGGCCGGTGCCACTGACGCAACCACGACTCTGTGGGACAGCGTTATGGAAGGTGTTAAACAGGAAAACCGCACCCACGCGCCTGTAGACTTTGACACTGCCGTTGCTTCTACCATCACTTCTCACGACGCGGGCTACATCAATAAGTCGCTGGAGAAAATCGTTGGTCTGCAGACCGAAGCTCCGCTGAAGCGTGCCCTGATCCCGTTCGGCGGCATCAAAATGATCGAGAACTCCTGCAAAGCGTACGATCGCGTCATGGATCCTCAGATCAAAAAAATCTTCACCGAATACCGTAAGACTCACAACCAGGGCGTGTTCGACGTTTACACCCCGGACATCCTGCGCTGCCGTAAATCTGGCGTCCTGACCGGTCTGCCGGATGCGTATGGCCGTGGCCGTATCATTGGTGACTACCGTCGTATCGCCGTGTACGGTATCGACTACCTGATGAAAGATAAATTCGCCCAGTTCACCTCTCTGCAGGCGAAACTGGAAAGCGGCGAAGATCTGGAAGCGACTATCCGTCTGCGTGAAGAGATTGCTGAACAGCATCGCGCGCTGGGCCAGATCAAAGAGATGGCGGCTAAATACGGCTGCGATATCTCTAACCCGGCAACCAACGCTCAGGAAGCTATCCAGTGGACCTACTTCGGCTACCTGGCCGCCGTTAAATCTCAGAACGGCGCGGCAATGTCCTTCGGTCGTACTTCCAGCTTCCTGGATATCTACATCGAACGTGACCTGAAAGCAGGCAAAATCACCGAACAAGACGCTCAGGAAATGATTGACCACCTGGTCATGAAACTGCGTATGGTTCGCTTCCTGCGTACCCCTGAGTATGATGAACTGTTCTCCGGCGACCCGATTTGGGCAACTGAATCCGTCGGTGGTATGGGCGTTGACGGCCGTACCCTGGTCACCAAAAACAGCTTCCGCTTCCTGAACACCCTGTACACCATGGGTCCGTCTCCGGAACCGAACATCACCATCCTGTGGTCTGAAAAACTGCCGCTGAGCTTCAAAAAATACGCGGCGAAAGTCTCCATCGACACCTCTTCTCTGCAGTACGAGAACGATGACCTGATGCGCCCTGACTTCAACAACGACGACTACGCTATCGCATGCTGCGTAAGCCCGATGATCGTTGGTAAGCAGATGCAGTTCTTCGGTGCCCGCGCTAACCTCGCGAAAACCATGCTGTACGCGATCAACGGCGGCGTTGATGAAAAACTGAAAATGCAGGTTGGTCCGAAATCTGAGCCGATCAAAGGCGACGTTCTGGACTTCAACGAAGTCATGGACCGTATGGACCACTTCATGGACTGGCTGGCTAAGCAGTACGTCACCGCCCTGAACGTTATCCACTACATGCACGACAAGTACAGCTACGAAGCCTCTCTGATGGCGCTGCACGACCGCGACGTTATCCGCACCATGGCTTGCGGTATCGCCGGTCTGTCCGTTGCGGCTGACTCCCTGTCTGCAATCAAATATGCGAAAGTTAAACCGATTCGTGACGAAGACGGTCTGGCTATCGACTTCGAAATCGAAGGCGAATACCCGCAGTTTGGTAACAACGACGCCCGCGTCGATGACATGGCCGTTGACCTGGTTGAACGTTTCATGAAGAAAATTCAGAAACTGCACACCTACCGCAACGCTATCCCGACCCAGTCTGTTCTGACCATCACCTCTAACGTTGTGTATGGTAAGAAAACCGGTAACACCCCAGACGGTCGTCGCGCTGGCGCACCGTTCGGACCTGGTGCTAACCCGATGCACGGTCGTGACCAGAAAGGTGCTGTTGCCTCTCTGACTTCTGTTGCTAAACTGCCGTTCGCCTACGCGAAAGATGGTATCTCCTATACCTTCTCCATCGTACCGAACGCGCTGGGTAAAGACGACGAAGTGCGTAAAACCAACCTGGCCGGTCTGATGGATGGCTACTTCCATCACGAAGCGTCCATCGAAGGCGGTCAGCACCTGAACGTCAACGTCATGAACCGCGAAATGCTGCTGGATGCGATGGAACATCCGGAAAAATATCCGCAGCTGACCATCCGCGTTTCTGGCTACGCAGTACGTTTTAACTCCCTGACGAAAGAACAGCAGCAGGACGTTATTACCCGTACTTTCACTCAGACCATGTAATTGGTTTTGACTGAAAAAATGCGGTAACAGGCGTACAATAAAGGCTCCACATCGGTGGGGCCTTTTTAACACCCTGCCCCCGCACAGCCTCTTTTGTCGGCTATCTATCCTCAGATGGATAACTGCCAAAACAGACTCGACACAGCCAAGAGCTGTGCATCTACACAGGCCCGGGATGGGCCACAGCTGGAGATATCACTGCAATGTCAACGATTGGTCGCATTCACTCCTTTGAATCCTGTGGTACCGTCGACGGTCCGGGTATCCGCTTTATCACCTTCTTCCAGGGCTGCCTGATGCGCTGCCTCTACTGCCACAACCGCGATACGTGGGACACCCACGGCGGTAACGAGGTCACCGTTGACAGCCTGATGAAAGAGGTGGTGACCTATCGCCACTTTATGAACGCCTCCGGCGGCGGCGTTACCGCCTCGGGCGGCGAGGCTATCCTGCAGGCCGAGTTCGTCCGCGACTGGTTCCGGGCCTGCAAAAAAGAGGGCATCCACACCTGTCTCGACACCAACGGCTTCGTGCGCCGCTACGATCCGGTGATTGACGAACTGCTGGAGGTCACCGACCTGGTGATGCTCGACCTTAAGCAGATGAACGACGAGATCCACCAGAACCTGGTGGGCGTCTCTAACCACCGCACCCTGGAGTTTGCGAAATATATCGCAGCGAAAGGCATTAAAACCTGGATCCGCTACGTGGTGGTTCCCGGCTGGTCCGACGATGACGACTCCGCGCACCGCCTCGGCGAGTTCACCCGCGATATGGGCAACGTGGAAAAAATCGAGCTGCTGCCCTATCACGAGCTGGGCAAGCATAAGTGGGTCGCTATGGGCGAAGAGTACAAGCTTGACGGCGTTCATCCGCCGAAGAAAGAGACCATGGAGCGCGTCAAGGGCATCCTTGAGCAGTACGGTCACAAGGTAATGTACTAAGATTAACGGCCTCGCAGAGGCCGTTGCTATATGCAGCGCTCCAGCGCCGCCAGCACGGCGGCGTTGACCCTCCCCGGCTTCCACAGCGCCACCAGCGGATGCGTAAGCCCTTTCTCCCCCATCTCCGTCTCCACGCGACCGACGCCCTCCAGGCGCTCAAGGTTAAAGTGGTCCGGTAAAAACGCCCAGCCGCATCCCGACTGCAAAAGACTCTCCAGCAGCGACATCTCATTGACCCGCGCGATCCGGTCGGCAATCTGCAGGCGGGCCGCCAGCGCCGGAGGCAGGTCGCGAAACGGCATCAGCTGCGTTTTTGACGCCAGGTGCAGCAGAGAAACGGGGCCCTGCTCAAAGAATCCCTCGCGGGCGTAAACGGCGAGCGAGACGCTCCCCACCGCGCGCCAGTGCAGGCTATCGTTGACCGTGCGGTTCAGCGCCTGAAAAACGGCGATATCCACGCTGCCGTCGTTAAGGCCCTTCTCCGCCTCCGCACGCTCGCAGGCAATCAGATCCAGGTGGATATGCTGCTGCGCCAGCTGCTGCGTCAATAGCAGCAGCGCCCGGCGCGGGGTAAACAGGTCGTAGCAGAGGGTCAGGTGGGTATCCACCCGGGCGGGGATCTGCCCGGCAATGCGCGAAAATGTTTCTGCTTCGTGCAGAAACAGCCGCGCCTGGCGGTAGAGCAGCTGCCCCTGCGGCGTCAGCGTCAGCGGGCGCGTCCTGCGTTCAAACAGCGGGTAGCCAAGGTCGACCTCAAGGTAGTCCACCAGCTCGCTGACCGTGGTGCGGTCCTTCTTCAGCCTGCGGGCGGCCTGGGTCAGCGTGCCGCTTTCGCACACGCAGGTGAAGGCTTCAATCTGGGCAAGGGTAAAATGCAGCGGCTCCATGGGATCTCCCTGACATGGAAAGGGCTATTACCATAGCGGAGCGCGACAGAAGAGAAAAGCCCGTCGCGGAGGACGGGCCTGAGCAATCAGGCGTGCGCCACCGGCGTCGGGTGATGGCCCGCCTTGCGCAGCAGCATCAGCAGATAGATAAACGATACGCTGGCTATCATGATAAACAGCAGGTTGTCGGAATAGCTCTGCATCAGCATAGAGGTGAAGGTGGGGCCAATCAGGCTGCCGACGGTGTAGCTCAGGAGCAGCGCCTGGTTCATCGCCACCAACTGGTGGTGGGCCACTTTTTCACAGGCCCAGGCCATCGCTACCGGATAGAGGGTGAAGCCCGCCGCGCCGAGGATAAACAGCGTCGGCGCCATCGCCGCATGGCTGAGCATCGCCAGGCTGCCCATAATCACCACGAAGACCTGCACCCGCAGCACCAGCAGGCGGCCAAATTTATCCGCCAGCCGGCCAATCGGCCACTGGCCGACGATGCCGGCGCTGACCATCACCGCCATCCAGAAGCCGATCCCGGCGTCGCTGACGCCCTGGTGGTTGAGCCACAGCGGCATCAGGCCGTACAGCGAACCGAGTACGATCCCGGAGATAATCACGCCGTGGACGCCCAGCCGCGCCTGACGCAGACGCAGCATCGGCCAGATCTGGGTAGGCTCCTGGCTTTCGCAGTGCTGGTTAACGATGCGGGTAAACAGCAGCGGCAGGATCGCGGCCAGCGTCAGGCCGGTCACCCACGGCAGCACGCTCATCAGTTCGGTCGACAGCTTGCTGACCATCAGCTGGCCCAGCACCGTACCGACATAGTAAACCATCATATAAGCCGCCAGCAGACGGCCGCGGTTGCGCGCGGTGCCGCTGCACATCAGGGCGCTTTCAACCACCACCCAGATCATGGCGCAGCCGATACCGGCGAGGAAGCGCCAGCCGAGCCAGCTCCAGAAGCCCAGCGTCACGCCGAGCCCGATGCAGGCCGCGGCGAAGATAACCGACGCCAGATAGTAGCTGCGGTTAAAGCCGAGACGCTTAATAGTGCGTCCCGCCAGCAGCGTACCGACCAGGTTGCCGGTAAAATAGGATGAGCCCACCATCCCGACCTGCCAGGTCGGCAGATTATCATGGGCGAGCCACAGCGGGACGAGGGTGTTCAGCACCGCGATCGCCAGCGTCAACAGCAAAAGGCCACAGAGCAGAAACAGCACCGGGCGGGTATAGGTGGACATGGATTAAAAACCGTGAGGAAGTTCAGATTTCGCGCGCATCATGCCACTACCGCTGGCAAAGTCAATCGGCCTCAGGCCCCGTCTGACGGGCTTTTCAGAGCATCCATCGACGTTTTTAATCCAGCGAAGCGGGAATAAAATACGCAGAAAAATTATGCCGTTGTTTTTATTAAGAAAGGCAATTAATCGGCGGGATAATTCAGTTGAAAAATTTCATGGATCGGCCGCACTTTTTTATCGTGCCGGAGGCGGACCATCCGGCACGATCTGCGTTTAGCCGGCGACCGCCATCCCGACGGTCATGTGCAGGCCGTAGAACACGCCGCGGCCAATCAGCTCCCCGGCGATGACCAGCACAAATGCCAGGCCCAGCAGGGATACCGCAGGCTGTTTTCCTGTCAGCATCGGAACCACCCAGCACGCCAGCGCGAGGGCAAGCGCCGCCAGGCGCCAGGCCATCAGCGAGCCGTAGTCGGGCACCAGGGCCGATGCCTGCTGCACGGCGCTGTGGATCGTCGCCAGCTCGCTGCCCTGCATCACCGCAACCACCGCGATTGCCAGCAGCGCCAGCAGGGACACCACCGGCAGCAGACGCATGCCGCATCCGGCAACGCCCGCCGCGCGCAGCAGCAGATAGCCCAGCAGCGGGCCGCCGATAAGCATCGTCAGGAAGAAGCTCAGCGGCGTCCAGACGCTGTGCCAGGTCGGAACGGTGTCGATGGTGTTATACACCCGCACCATCATCCATACGAAGACCACGCCCAGTACGGCGGTCAGCACCAGCCAGAGGCCGCGCAGCGCTGCGGGCAGCTTATTGAACACCGCCAGCAGCCAGCCGATCCCGCCGACGGCAAAGAAAATGGCGCCGCTGGCAATTTCGTTGCTCAGCGAAGAGGCCCCGACGCGGTTGAGCGAATTAAACGCCCGCAGCGGTGAGCCCAGGTGCAGCGTTGAAGCAATAAAAGCAATGCCCATCAGCGCCCACAGGCCGAACATGCTCAGCACCACGCGCTTCTCCTGCTCGCGGGAGAGCCTGCCCCTGAGCAGCGCCAGCGCCAGGACGATGAAGCCGCCCGCCACGCACTGGCCAAAAACCGTGAAGATCATCAGCGGCCATTCGTGCCATCCATTTCCCATCTTAAACCTCCTCCGGGTTTGCCAGGTAGCCGGTGGTATCTCCCGTCGGGCGGCTGTTGGCGTTAGGTTTGATAACAATGCTCGGTTTGGTGAAGTGCGCCGACGGCAGCGGCGCTACGGCGGCCAGCTTGCCGTGCGTCTTGCGAAGCTCCTCAATGGGACCAAAGTCGAGCGCCCGCAGCGGACAGGACTCCACGCAGATCGGCTTTTTACCGTCGGCGACGCGCGAATGGCAGCCGTCGCACTTGGTCATGTGGCCTTTCGCCGCGTTGTACTGCGGCGCGCCGTACGGGCACGCCATGTGGCAGTAGCGGCAGCCGATGCAGACGTCTTCGTTAACCACCACAAAGCCGTCGTCGCGCTTGTGCATTGCCCCGCTCGGGCAGACCTTGGTGCAGGCCGGATCTTCGCAGTGGTTGCAGGCAATCGAGAGATAGTAGGCAAACACGTTCTGGTGCCAGCTGCCGTTATCCTCCTGCCAGTCGCCGCCGGCGTATTCGTAAATGCGGCGAAAGCTGACGTCGGGCGTCAGGTCTTTATAGTCCTTACAGGCCAGTTCGCAGGTCTTGCACCCGGTGCAGCGACTGGAGTCAATAAAAAATCCATATTGAGTGGTCATCGGTTACTCCTTACGCTTTTTCGACCTGGACGAGATTGGTATGTGACGGATTGCCTTTGGCCAGCGGCGACGGCCGCTGGGTGGTCAGCACGTTGATACAGCCGGCCTGATCAATGCCGTTCGCGTCCGGCGCATACCAGGCGCCTTCGCCAAGGGCAACGACGCCCGGCATCATGCGCGGCGTGACCTTCGCTTCAATATGCAGCTCGCCGCGGCCGTTAAAGACCTTTACCCGGTCTCCGTTGCTAATCCCGCGCGAACGTGCGTCCAGCGGGTTGATCCACATCTCCTGGCGACAGGCGGCCTTCAGCACATCAACGTTGCCGTAGGTGGAGTGGGCCCGGGCCTTGTAATGAAAGCCCGTCAGCTGCAGCGGATAGTTTTTAGTCAGCGGATCGTTTACGCCCTCAAAGCCGGGATCGTAGATGGGCAGCGGATCGATAACGTCCCCCTGCTCCAGCTCCCAGGTGGCGGCGATCTTCGCCAGCGCGGCGGAGTAGATTTCGATTTTGCCCGACGGCGTGGCGAGCGGATTGGCCTCCGGATCGTCGCGGAATGCCTTATAGGCCACGTGGTGCCCTTCGGGATCGCGCTGTTTGAACATGCCCTGTTCGCGAAACGCCTCGAACGACGGCAGCGCCGGAATAGCGTCCTGCGACTGGGCGTAGAGATGGCGCAGCCACCCTTCCTGGCTGCGCCCTTCGGTGAACGCCTGCTCGACGCCCATGCGCTTCGCCAGTGCGGTGGTCATCTCATAGATGGTTTTACACTCAAAGCGCGGCTTAATGGCCTGGTCGGCAAAGATCACGTAGGACATGTTGCCGCAGGAGGCATCGAGGGCGAAGTCCATCTGCTCGGAGGCGGTACAGTCCGGCAGCAGAATATCGGCATATTTCGCCGACGAGGTCATGTGGCAGTCGACCACCACGATAAGCTCGCACTTCTTATCGTCCTGCAGAATTTCGTGGGTGCGGTTGATCTGCGAGTGCTGGTTGATCAGGCAGTTGCCGGCGTAGTTCCAGATCATCTTGATCGGCACGTCCAGCTTCTCTTTTCCCTGCACGCCGTCGCGCAGGGCGGTCATCTGCGGGCCGCGCTCGATAGCGTCGGTCCACATAAACATCGAGATGCTGGTTTTTACGGGATTTTCCAGCGTCGGCATCCGCACAAAAGGCAGATCGTAAGATCCCTCCCGGGCGCCGGTGTTGCCGCCGCTGACGCCGACGTTGCCGGTAAGGATCGCCAGCATGGCAATCGCCCGCGAGACCAGCTCGCCGTTGGCGTGGCGCTGCGGCCCCCAGCCCTGGCTGATAAAGGCCGGTTTGGCGCCGGCGATTTCGCGGGCCAGCTGGACGATACGCGGGGCCGGAATGCCGGTAATGGCCGAGGCCCACGCGGGCGTTTTGGCCACGCCGTCGCTGCCCTGGCCGAGGATATAGGCCTTATAGTGGCCGTTGGCGGGCGCGCCCTCCGGCAGGGTTTTCTCATCGTAACCGACGCAGTATTTATCGAGGAATGGCTGGTCAACCAGGTTCTCATCGATCATCACCCACGCCAGCGCGGAGACCAGCGCCGCATCGGTGCCGGGGCGGATCGGGATCCACTCGTCCTCGCGTCCGGCGCCGGTATCGGTATAGCGCGGATCGATAATGATCATCCGGGCGTTAGATTTCTGCCGCGCCTGCTCGACGTAGTAGGTGACGCCGCCGCCGCTCATCCGGGTCTCGCCGGGATTGTTGCCGAACAGCACCACCAGCTCGCTGTTTTCGATGTCCGACGGGCTGTTGCCGTCGGCCCAGCCGCCGTAGGTGTAGTTGAGCCCCATGGCGATCTGCGCCGTAGAGTAGTCGCCGTAGTGGTTAAGGTAGCCGCCGCAGCAGTTCATCAGGCGGGCGATCAGCGTATTGCCCGGCGGCCAGGAGCGGGTCATGGTGCCGCCCAGCGTGCCGGTGCCGTAGTTCAGGTAGATGGACTCGTTGCCGTAGTCTTTAATCAGCCGCTTCATGTTATCGGCGATGGTGTCGTAGGCTTCTTCCCAGCTGATGCGCTCGAATTTGCCTTCGCCGCGCTTGCCGACGCGCTTCATCGGATATTTCAGGCGGTCCGGATTATAGACCCGGCGGCGCATGGAGCGCCCGCGCAGGCAGGCGCGCACCTGGTGCAGTCCTTCGTAGTCGTCATCGCCAGTATTGTCGGTTTCAACGTATTTTATTTCGCCGTCGGCAACGTGCATCCGCAGCGGGCAGCGGCTGCCGCAGTTCACGGTACAGGCGCTCCAGACCACTTTTTCCGCCGCGGGGGGCGCGGCGTTCTCTGCGGCGGCGGCAATGCGGCTAAAGGGCAGCGTGAAAGCGCTGCTGGCTGCCGCCAGTCCGCCAATGGCCGTGGTTTTCACCAGGCCGCGGCGGCTCACCTCAGCGTTCAGCAGCGCGTCGGGGGCTTTGATTTTCATAGATACTCGCTCATTGCTCAGAAATTACAAAGCGCTATATAGAATATAATATAGCGAAATAAGCCATTTATCGTGTTTTATGCTGGCTTTAATTCGAAAGGAGTATCTATGGTTTCATCTGAAGGGTTATTGTTCGGTATCAATCCCGGCGGGGAAAAGGCGTGACGGGCACCATTTTGTGAAGCCGCACGCTGGCCGCCGCTTACTGCGACCACTTCACCGCTTCGTCGACAAAATGCATCACCGCCCGCGAGCGCTCGTTCTCGCGGGTAATCAGCGACAGTTCGCTCACCATGTCGGGCTGGCTGAGGGCGTGAGTTTTAAGCCCCGGCATGCTGAGCTGTACCAGCGCCTCCGGTAGGATGCTGATGCCGATACCCGCCGCAATCAGGCCCGGAATACTCATCAAAGAAGGCACCGGCATGATGGTCGTGGGATGAAGATGGTAGCGGCGGCACAGCTGCAGGGTGTGCGACGTCAGGCCAACGCCGAGCGGATCCTCAAGAAAGATAAACGTCTCCTGGCGCAGGGCGCTGAGATCGCCGCTAAACTCCGCGGCCAGAGGATGGTTATCCGGCATCAGCAGTACCAGCCGGGAAAGGCTGAAGCAGCGGGTGCGCAGGCCTTCCGGCAGATGGTGATTCGACACCCTGGCAAAGCCAATATCAATCTTCCCCTCCAGCAGCCACGCAAACTGGGCCTGAATGCGGACGTCCATCAGGCTGACGCTGACGTCCGGCCAGGTGGTGAAGTAATGGCGTATCAGCTGCGGCAGATGATGCTCGAACAGCGCCGAGTGGTAGCCGATATTGATGGCGCCAACCTCCCCCCGCCGCGCCCGCCGCGCGGCATCCGCCGCCAGCCCGCTGGCGCGGACTGCATCCTCCGCGTGAGGAAGAAATGCCTCTCCGGCAGGCGTCAGCTGCACGCCGCGATTCTTGCGTCTGAACAGCGCCACGCCCAGCTCTGCCTCCAGGGTTTTCATCAGCTGGCTCAGCGCCGGCTGGGCTATCTCAAGCGCCTCCGCCGCTTTACTGAAGTGCTCCAGCCGGGCCGCAGCGATAAACGCGCGCAGATGACGTAATTCCATAGGCGGTCCTGTTATAAGGCAGGCTTATTAAAATAAGCGGATATTGATAATTATTTTGCTGGGTTTTGCTTCTAAAGTCATGGTGTACGGCGCTTACCTGCGTGCGCCGTCACCCTCTGCCTACAACAATAAAACTGAGACAATCATGAAAACAACAGATGCTTCAGTACCCGCAAGCCGCATGTCGCGCAAAGCCGTGACGGCCGCCACCCTGGGCACGGCCCTGGAGTGGTTTGACTTTACCCTCTACGGTGCCGTTTCCGCGACGGTGCTGCCGAAACTGTTCTTCCCGGCGATGGAGCCCACCTCCGGGCTGCTGGCCTCCCTGGCCACCTTCGGCGTCGGCCTTGCGGCCCGCCCGGTCGGGGCCATCACCTGCGGCTATCTCGGCGATAAGCTCGGGCGCCGCAATCTGATGCTCGCCACCGTCACGCTGATGGGCGCGGCGTCGGTGCTGATGGGCCTGCTGCCGACCTACGCGCAGGTCGGCATCCTCGCGCCGATCATGCTGGTGATCCTGCGCATTATTCAGGGCTTCGCCCTCGGCGGAGAATCCACCGGCGCGCAGCTGATGGCGCTCGAGCACGCGCTGCCCGACCGCCGGGGCCGCTACTCCGGCCTGCTGGGCATATGCTCCCCCCTGAGCCAGATTATCGCCAACGGCGTGCTGCTGGCCCTGGCCGGCTTCCTTACCGAAGCGCAGTTTCTCTCCTGGGGCTGGCGAATACCGTTTCTGATGAGCCTGGCTCTGGTGGCGGTGGCCATATTTATTCGCCTGCGGGTAACGGAAACGCCGGCGTTCCTCGCCCTGAAAAAGCGCGAGCAGCCCGCGAAGGCCAGCCCGCTCAGGGAGGTGCTGCGGGAGCACTCGGCGACGATTGTGCGCCTGATGCTCTTTTTCTGCTCGCCGGCGGCGCTGTTCTATCTGATCGTTATCTTCACGCTGAGCTATCTGGTCAAGCAGCTGGAGATGCCCGCCTCGATGGGCTTTATGTCGCTGATGGTTGCCAATATCTGCGCCATTGCAGGGGCGCTCGCCGGAGGCTATCTGGGCGACCGCTGGGGGCGTAAGAAGGCGCTGATCCTCGGCTCGTGCATGACGCTCGGCATCCTGCTTATCTATTTCCCGATGCTTAATACCCGGGAGCCGGCGCTCATCATGGCCGCCATGGGCCTGTTTCTCGGCTTCACCCAGTTTCAGAGCGGCATTCAGCCGGTGGCCTTTGCGGAAGCCTTTCCGACCGAGGTGCGCTACAGCGGCTCCTCCCTCGCCTACACCGGCGCAAACCTGCTGATCGGCGGGCCGATGCCCGTGCTGGCGGTCTGGCTGATGAGCCAGAGCGGCAATTCGCCGTGGCTGCTGGTCACCATCTGCGCGGCGATAAACCTGATCTCGCTGGCAATGATCCTGATTGGCCCGGAAACCCGCGGCGTCGATCTCAACCACCGGGCGGAGAGTGCCGGACCGCTGCCGGCGTCTGCCCACCACGCTTCCCGATAATCAAGGAGTGAAGATGAATACCCGCGTATTTATGCTCAACGGTCCCAACCTCAACATGCTGGGGCGCCGCGAACCGGAGATTTACGGCACCACGACCCTTGCCAGCATCCGCCTGCAGAGCGAAAAGCTGGCGGATGAGCTGGGGCTGGCGTGCGACTTTCGCCAGACCAACCACGAAGGCGTGATGGTGGACTGGGTGCAGGAGGCCTTTGAAAGCGAGGCCGCCGTGATCGTCAATCCGGCCGGCCTCTCCTTTCACTCGGTGCCGCTGCTCGATGCCCTGAAGCTCATTACCCGGCCGCTGGTGGAGGTCCACCTCTCTAATATTCACGCCCGGGATGAGTACCACCGGCACTCCATGACCTCGACGGTGGCAAGGGGCGTGATCGCCGGCTGCGGCGCGGAGGGCTACTCCCTGGCGCTGAGGGCCGTGGCGGCAATGCTGAAATCGCCGGACCAGTAACGAAAAAAAGCGCCCAAGGGCGCTTTTTTTGACGGAAAATAACCGACCTTAGCCGATATATTCCAGACCGTTCATGTACGGGCGCAGCACTTCCGGCACTTCGATGCGGCCGTCCGCCTGCTGGTAGTTTTCCAGCACCGCCACCAGGGTGCGGCCAACCGCCAGGCCGGAGCCGTTAAGGGTGTGCACCAGACGGGTCTTCTTGTCAGACTTGCTGCGGCAGCGGGCCTGCATGCGGCGCGCCTGGAAATCCCACATGTTGGAGCAGGAGGAGATTTCGCGGTAGGTGTTCTGCGCGGGCAGCCACACTTCCAGGTCGTAGGTCTTGCGGGAGCCAAAGCCGATGTCGCCGCTGCACAGCAGCACTTTGCGGTACGGCAGGTTCAGCAGCTGCAGCACTTTCTCGGCGTGGCCGGTCAGCTCTTCCAGCGCGTCCATGGAGTCCTCCGGACGGACGATCTGCACCAGCTCCACTTTGTCGAACTGGTGCATGCGGATCAGCCCGCGGGTATCGCGGCCGTAGGATCCCGCTTCTGAGCGGAAGCACGGCGTGTGGGCGGTCATTTTGATCGGCAGGCACTCTTCGTCGATGATCTCATCGCGCACCAGGTTGGTCAGCGGTACTTCGGCGGTCGGGATCAGCGAGTAGCTGCTGGTATCGGCCTCTTCTTCCAGCGGACGGGTGTGGAACAGGTCTTCGCCGAACTTCGGCAGCTGGCCGGTGCCGTACAGCGTATCCTGGTTGACCAGGTACGGGACGTAGTTTTCGCTGTAGCCGTGCTGCTCGGTGTGCAGGTCGAGCATGAACTGGCTGAGGGCGCGGTGCATGCGGGCGATTTGCCCCTGCATCACCACGAAGCGGGAGCCGGTCAGCTTAACGGCGGCGGCAAAATCCAGACCTTTGGCCATTTCGCCCAGCGTCACGTGGTCGCGCACCTCGAAGTCGAACTCGCGCGGGGTGCCCCAGCGGCTCACTTCGACGTTATCGCTGTCGTCTTTACCCGGCGGCACGCAGTCGTCGGGGATGTTCGGCAGGGTCAGGGCAATATCGCGGATCTGCGCCAGCAGCGCATCCAGCTCGCTTTTCGCCGCGTCCAGCTCTTCGCCCAGCTGGTTCACCTGCAGACGCAGTGGCTCGATATCTTCCCCGCGCGCTTTCGCCTGGCCGATGGATTTCGATCGCGAGTTACGTTCAGCCTGCAGATTTTCCGTTTGAACCTGCAGAACTTTACGACGCTCTTCAAGAGCGACCAGCGTTTCTACATCCAGCTTAAAGCCCCGGCGTGCCAGTTTTTCTGCGACTGCGTCTGGCTCGGTACGCAGCAGATTGGGATCGAGCATGCTTATCCTGTGCTTATCGAATTGAATTAAAAAGGAAGCGCGGCCGCAGGCTGCGGCCGCGTTGAAAGTCTTGCTAACCTTACCGCAACGCCTGCTTTAGCGGTAGCGTTTTGTGGGGCTTTTCTGATCCTGCTCAGCAAGCCAGGCGAGCTTTTCGCCAATTTTGCCTTCAAGACCGCGCGAAGTGGGCTGATAATAGCGGGTTTGCGCCATTTCCTGCGGGAAATACTCCTCGCCGGCGGCGTAGGCGTTGGGCTCATCGTGGGCGTAGCGGTACTGCTGGCCGTAGCCCATCTCCTTCATCAGTTTGGTCGGCGCGTTGCGCAGGTGGACCGGCACGTCGTAGTCCGGATTCTCGCGGGCATCCCTCATCGCAGCCTTAAAGGCGGTGTAAACGGCGTTGCTTTTCGGCGCGCAGGCGAGGTAGACGATCGCCTGGGCGATGGCCCTTTCGCCCTCCGCCGGGCCAACGCGGGTAAAGCAGTCCCAGGCGGAAATCGCCACCTGCATGGCGCGCGGATCGGCGTTACCGACATCTTCCGAGGCGATAGCCAGGCAGCGGCGGGCGACGTACAGCGGGTCGCCCCCGGCGGTAATGATGCGCGCGTACCAGTAGAGAGCGGCATCCGGGGCGCTGCCGCGCACCGACTTGTGGAAAGCGGAGATCAGGTCGTAGAAGCGGTCGCCTTTATTATCAAAGCGCGCGCTGCGCTCGCCGGCGATCTCGGTCAGCAGCTCGGGCTTAAGCACCCGCTGTCCGGCATCGTCCACTTCGGCCATATCGGCCATCATTTCCAGCGTGTTGAGCGCCCGGCGCGCGTCGCCGTTTACCAGCTGGGCGATGGCCAGCCGGGTGTCGTCCGGCAGGATAATGTTTTGCCCGCCGTAGCCGCGCGCGCTATCGGTCATCGCCTGATTCAGCACCTGCTCAATATCTTCGGTGGTTAGCGATTTCAGGAGATAGACGCGGGCACGGGAGAGCAGCGCCGAGTTAAGCTCAAAGGACGGGTTTTCGGTGGTGGCGCCGATAAAGGTAATGGTGCCGTCTTCGATGTGCGGCAGAAAGGCGTCCTGCTGACTCTTATTGAAGCGGTGGACCTCATCGACGAACAGAATGGTGCGCCGCCCGGCGTTGCGGCTCTGGCGCGCGCGCTCGATGGCCTCGCGGATCTCCTTTACGCCGGAGGTGACGGCGGAGATGCGCTCGACGTCGGCGTCGGCGTAGCGGGCGATCACTTCGGCGAGGGTGGTTTTACCGGTGCCCGGCGGGCCCCAGAGGATCATCGAGTGCAGATGCCCGGCCTCAATCGCCCGCGGCAGCGGTTTGCCCGGGGCCAGCAGGTGCTGCTGGCCGATATACTGGGCGAGGTTTTCTGGCCGCATGCGGGCGGCCAGCGGTTGAAACGCGTTGTCGGAAAAATCGAGCGACAGGTTGCTCACTGTAGCCTCTTACTTGCGCTGGTCGTCCACCGTCACGCCCTTCGGCGGCATAAAGGTAAACTTAGACGCGTCGACAGCGCCGTTCTGCTGGGACTTCAGCTGGTAGTTGCTGCGCTGATCGTCCTGCTCAATGGCGCTGAACTGGTGGATGGTGCCGTCGCGGCCGACGTTAATGGTGAACTGCTTCAGGTTGCCGTTGCTGCCCTTCGGCGTCAGCTGAAAGTCATCGCCGCTCTGCTTGATGTTGTACTGCTGCCAGTCGCTCGCCTGGTTGCGGGCAATCAGCATAAACGGCGTATTGCTGGTGGCATCCTTAAGCCAGGTGGCGGTCGCCTGCTCAACGAACGGATTGTAGAACCACAGGGTTTTACCGTCGGAGACCAGCACGCTTTCATCCGGCTGGGTCATGTGCCAGTTGAACAGGTTCGGGCGCTTAACCCACAGGTCGCCCTGCCCGTCCTGCACATCGTTGCCGCTGCCGTCGGTCACTTTTTGGGTAAAGCTGGCGTGGAAGCTGCTGACTTTATCGAGGCGGCTTTTCAAATCGCCCGCGGCGTCCGCCCAGACTGAGCTGGCGGCAACGCTGGTCAGTAAGGCGCAGGTGATGGCAAATTTTTTCATCGTAATTCCTTAATCCTTAAGTGCGTCACTCCCGACGCGGGAGCCTCATGTCCCCACTGTAGGCCTGAGCGCTACGCGGAGAACAGGAGAAAAAGCTTAATTATTGGCTATTTACCCAACTTTGCAAAGGCGCCTTACTCAAATGGCGGCGGCGCCAGCACCTCGCGGTTGCCGTTGTGCCCCGCTTCGCTGACGATGCCCTGGGCTTCCATCTGCTCGATAATGCGCGCCGCGCGGTTGTAACCGATGCGGAACTGGCGCTGCACGCCGGAAATGGAGGCTTTTCGCTTGTCGATAACGAAGCTGACCGCCTGATCGAACAGCGGATCCAGCTCTTCGCCGCCGCCGTCGGCACCGCCGCCGCCGCCTTCTGCCTGGCTGTCGGAAGTGATGCCCTCAATGTACTGCGGCCGACCGCGCGCCTTCCAGTCCTGCACTACGGCGTGAACTTCCTGATCGCGCACGAAGGCGCCGTGGACGCGGGTCGGCGCGGCGCTGGAGTTCGGTCCGGCGTAGAGCATATCGCCCATGCCGAGCAGCGACTCGGCGCCGCCCTGATCGAGGATGGTGCGGGAGTCAATTTTGCTCGACACGGTAAAGGCGATACGGGTCGGAATGTTGGCCTTAATCAGGCCGGTAATGACGTCAACCGACGGACGCTGGGTCGCCAGCACCAGGTGAATACCGGCGGCGCGCGCCTTCTGCGCCAGGCGGGCGATAAGTTCCTCCACCTTCTTGCCGACGGTCATCATCAGGTCGGCGAATTCGTCCACCAGCACCACGATATACGGCAGTTTTTCCAGCGTCGGATGCTCGGCGTCCATGCTGTCGCCCGGCTTCCAGTACGGATCGGGAATTGGACGGCCCATCTGATCGGCCTGGGCGATTTTCTCGTTGTAGCCCGCCAGGTTGCGCACCCCGAGAGCCGACATCAGCTTGTAGCGCCGCTCCATCTCGTTGACGCTCCAGCGCAGGGCGTTGGCGGCGTCCTTCATGTCGGTAACGACTTCGGTCAGCAGATGCGGAATGCCTTCATAGACCGACAGCTCGAGCATTTTCGGGTCGATCATGATGAAGCGCACCTCTTCCGGCGTCGCCTTATAGAGCATGCTGAGGATCATGGCGTTAACGCCGACGGACTTACCGGAGCCGGTCGTACCGGCCACCAGCAGGTGCGGCATCTTCGCCAGGTCGGCGATCACCGGATCGCCGGCAATATCTTTACCCAGCACCACGGTGAGCGGCGACGGGCTTTCGCGGAACTTGGCGCAGTCCAGCACTTCGCGCAGGTAGACGGTCTGGCGCTTCTTGTTCGGCAGCTCCAGGCCAACGTAAGGCTTGCCCGGAATGACCTCCACCACGCGCACGGCGACAGTAGAGAGCGAGCGCGCCAGGTCGCGGGAGAGGTTCGAGATACGCGCGGCCTTGACGCCCGGGGCGAGGTTCAGCTCAAAGCGGGTGATCACCGGGCCCGGCGAATAATTGACTACGTCCGCCTTGATGCGGAAGTCCGCCAGGCGGGCCTCCACCAGGCGCGCCATCTGCTCAAGGGCGAAGGTATCTATCGGCTCTACTTCCGTCGGCGGCTGGGTCAGCAGATCCAGCGACGGCAGCGGCGTGGTCGGCTTCTGCAGCGGGCGCGAATCGCCGTTGCGCATCAGCAGCGGATGGATCAGGCTCTCCTGAGGCTGCGGCGCGGGCTGATGCGGCTGCTGGTATGCCGGCGGCTGGGCGGGCGGTACCTGCTGATGCTGCTGCGCAGGCGGCACCTGCGGCGGCTGCTGATAGTGGGGCTGCTGCTGCGGTTGGTATTGCGGCGGCTGCGGCGCCTGAGAGTGCGTCTGCGGCTGTACGGCAGGCTGCTCGGGCGCGGCTTCAGGCATAAACAACGGTTCACGCGGCGCGTCGTCGACCAGCGCCTTCATCGGCGAAACGTCAAAATCGGCCAGCGAGAAGGGGCTGGACGCCGCCGGCTGCGCACCGGCGTAGCGCTGATGCTGCTGAGCGGCGAACTGGCGGGCCAGCTCGGCTTCTGCGGCGGCATCGTCGTCGTCCGCCTCGCTGTCCATCGGCTCACCGTAGCGCTGCTCCTGCTGGGCGGCGAACTGGCGGGCCAGCTCGTTCTGATGCTGCGCGTCGTCGTCATCGTCGGTATACGGCTCACGCGCGTCATCCTCCGACGCGCGGTGGGACGGAATTTTGATCCCGAAGGAGGCGGAGGCCAGCTCGCGGCGCGTCGGTACGCGAACGCGGTTCGGCCGCGGCAGCTGCGGGCCGATGCCCTCTTTCACCTGCGGGCGCGGCCCCTCTGCCGGGCTAAACAGCGGCGCGGACGCTGCCGCAGCGGCGGCAGCGGGTGCTGCTGATGTTGCCTGATGAACGGCCGCCGCCGGCGCGACCTGCGGCGGCGGCTCGACAACCGGCGCGGAAGAGGTCACCGGGGCCGCGGGTTCCGGCACCGGCTGATACCAGGCCGCCAGCTGCTCGCGCTCGCGGGCGCGCTTCTCTTCCACTTCCTCAAAGTAGTAGAGCGGCGGGCGCTGCTGTTTAACCTCTTCCTGCGGCGCGGGGGCATCGTAAGGCGCGGCGGCAGGTTGTGGGGCAGGTTCAGGCTGCGGCACATAGTGCGGCTGCGGCGGGACGGCCTGAACGGGCTCCTGCCACATGGCTTCAATGGAAGGCTGCTGGCGGAAGGCTTCCGGCTCAATATATTCCGGCTTCGCCGCCGGGACCTGCGGCGGCCAGCCGTCCGGAGACGGCGCAACGGCAGGCTCTTCAGCGTGCGGCGTCGGCGCAGGCTGCCACTCAACGCCGTTATGCGCCAGCGTCGCTTCGGCGCCCGGCAGCGGCGGCGTCTGGGTGGCGGGGCCGGCCGGAGCCGCCCAGCTCTGGGTCGCCGTCGTGGCGGCCGCAGCGGTGGCAATCGGCGCAGCGGCAGAGTGGCCGCTCAGCAGCGGATCCTGCTCGTCCCAATCGGCGCGGGCAGCGCTATTGCCGGAAAACAGAACGTCATCGGCGTCCGCCTGGCGGGCGGCGCTGTTGCCTGAAAAAAGCACATCATCCGGATCGGCGGCCTGGCCGCGGGCGCTGTACTGGACGGGCTCTTCATCATCGTCCATTCGCCGGCCGGAGAAGAGCGCGGCGTCAGTTTTGCGGCCCATCGGATTGCTGAACTTATCGGCAATACGCTTGCGGCGGGCCAGCGCCCCGCGCAGAATGCGGGCGCGACGCCCCTCTTTCACCTCTGCGCGTTCGTCCTCTTCATCTTCGTATTCGTCATCCTCGTACTCTTCATCGTCAACCCAGGTATCGTCGCGGCGGGTGCGGTTGCTGGCGAAAGTGAGGATATTAAGGATCCAGTGGCCGAGCTTTTCGGCAATGCTGACCCACGACCAGCCGGTGAACAGCGTCAGGCCCGCCGCCCAGACGCAGAGCAGCGCCAGCGTACCGCCGCTGCTGTGCAGCAGCGGCTGCAGCGCGGTGCTGAGCAGGCTGCCGATGACGCCGCCGGAGGCGAAGTACCAGATATCATCGGCGTTGATGGAGGCCAACCCGCAGGAGGTCAGGATCAGCGCCAGTACGCCAATCAGGCGCAGGGAGACCGCGAAATAGTCGACGTAGTCTTCCGTAGCACGGTGGCGGTACGCAAACCAGCAACCGCCGATGATAAACACCGGTAGCGGGTAGGCCATCACGCCAAAGATGAAAAACAGCGTATCGGCAAGCCACGCGCCGGGCACGCCGCCAAGATTATGGATAGGCTCATGCCACGCGGTCTGCGACCAGCTGGGGTCAGAGGGATTGAAGCTGAGCAGCGCGGCCATCAGCCAGACGGCAAAAAGGGAACAGAGGATCAGCAGCGCTTCAAATAAGCGGCGGCCGCTGCCCATCGGTTTTACGGTGACTTCTTTGTCTTCAGTGTATTCCTGGCTCAAGAAAGGCTCTCCAGGTTCCAGGCGGGATCCTGCCTGATGCTAAAACGGACAACAGTGCCGGGTCGCCCCGGCACTGTTGCTGTATGGATTACCAGGAGTGTAATCAACTTGCGCCGATTTTGCACCTGTTCCGTTTTAACGGGTCTTAATAACCAGACGATTACTCTGTTTGACCTCTTCCATGACCACGTAGGTACGGGTGTCATTTACGCCCGGAAGGCGCAGCAGCGTTTCGCCCAGCAGCTTGCGGTACGCGGACATATCCGGCACGCGGGTCTTCAGCAGGTAGTCGAAATCACCGGACACCAGATGGCACTCCTGAATCTCTTCCAGCTTCTGAACCGCAGAATTGAACTGTTCAAACACATCCGGCGCACCGCGATTCAGAGTAATCTCAACGAACACCAGCAGTGATGCATCCAGATAATGCGGGTTCAGCAGCGCCGTATAGCCCTGAATAAACCCCTGTCTTTCCAGACGACGCACGCGCTCAAGGCAAGGCGTCGGGGAAAGTCCTACCCGCTTAGAAAGCTCAACGTTGGAAATTCGCCCATCCTTTTGCAGTTCGTTCAAAATATTGCGATCGATGCGGTCGAGATCTTTGCCTGGGCGCTTTTTACTATCTACCATTATTATTGTCTCTCTGTATTCCTTCCCTACTCCCGTCTGGACCCTGTGCACGTCACTGTTCAGAGTCTTTGCCCACGGCCCACGCTGTCAATCTGAAAGCTGACATGCGTAAACCGGGGATACGTATTGAGGAGCCGTTGCCTGACGGCAGTCACCGCTATCTCGGATGGCGTCTGTCCACGCCATGCGCGATCGCACTGACCCGGTATCACAAGAACTTTGCATGCTTGTTAATTCACCACACGCTAAATACTGCTTTATCCTCATGGAATGTTTTCGCAAAAGCACAGGGGATTGTCAAAGCAAAACATCGTTTTTTAGTACAAGATGCCGAATATTCCTGACGCCGGAGGCTGGTTCATCATGTTATCTCCTTATAATGGGACCGATAACAGTAGAATGAGTTATGCGTACCGCTGTTTAAATCGCCAATTCATCGATAAACTCTATTACACATATCGTTAACAAAATTTCTGCACTCTTTAATTACCTCCGTAAATTCCCTACAATCCAGGCCACTGTCTGCGAATATTTATGGGGATCTCATGGGCACAGCCAAACACAGTAAACTGCTTATTCTTGGTTCAGGGCCTGCCGGCTACACCGCTGCCGTCTATGCTGCGCGCGCTAACCTGCAGCCGGTGCTGATCACCGGTCTGGAAAAAGGCGGTCAGCTGACCACCACGACAGAAGTAGAGAACTGGCCGGGCGACCCGAACGATCTGACCGGCCCCCTGCTGATGGAGCGCATGCACGAGCATGCCGCCAGGTTTAATACCGAAATCATTTTCGATCACATCCACAGCGTCGACCTGCAGAACCGTCCGTTCCGCCTGACCGGCGATAGCGGGGAGTACACCTGCGACGCGCTGATTATCGCCACCGGCGCGTCGGCCCGCTATCTGGGCCTGCCGTCAGAAGAGGCATTCAAAGGCCGCGGCGTCTCCGCCTGCGCCACCTGCGACGGCTTCTTTTACCGCAACCAGAAGGTGGCGGTGATCGGCGGCGGCAACACGGCGGTTGAAGAGGCGCTCTACCTGGCGAATATCGCTTCGGAAGTACACCTGATCCACCGCCGGGATACCTTCCGCGCGGAAAAAATCCTCATCGACCGCCTGATGGACAAAGTTGAAAGCGGTAACATCGTGCTGCACACCCACCGCACGCTGGAAGAGGTAACCGGCGATCAGATGGGCGTTACCGGCCTGCGCCTGCGCGATACGCTGAATGCGGATAACGAAGAGTCGCTGGAGGTGGCCGGCCTGTTTGTCGCCATCGGCCACAGCCCGAATACCGGCATTTTTGAGGGCCAGCTCGAACTCGAAAACGGCTATATCAAAGTGCAGTCCGGCATTCACGGCAATGCGACCCAGACCAGCGTGCCCGGCGTTTTCGCCGCCGGTGACGTAATGGACCACATCTACCGCCAGGCGATCACCTCGGCCGGTACCGGCTGTATGGCGGCCCTGGACGCCGAACGCTACCTCGACGGATTAGCCGCGGCGTGCAAATAGCCTTTACAAGTCAGTAACAAAGATAAAGAAAGGCGACGATAAGTCGCCTTTCTTTTTCCCACGATGTAACATTGCCGTGCCCAATTAAACTGACACAGACACCTGCTAAGCACGCAATGAATAAAACCCGCCAACAAGAGCTGACCCGCTGGTTAAAGCAACAAAGTGTTCTCTCCCGCCGCTGGCTGACGCTATCGCGCATTCTCGGTGCCGCCAGCGGCGTGCTGATCGTCGCCCAGGCGTGGCTGCTGGCCTATATCCTGCACCACATGATCATGGAGAACATTCCGCGCGAGGCGCTGCTGCTGCCCTTCGTGATGCTGGTGCTGGTTTTTATTCTGCGCGCCTGGGTGGTCTGGCTGCGCGAGCGCGTGGGCTTCCAGGCCGGGGTGCATATCCGCCAGCAGATCCGCAAAGTGGTGCTGGACCGGCTGCAGCAGGCGGGCCCGGCGTGGATCCAGGGCAAGCCGGCGGGCAGCTGGGCGACGCTTATCCTTGAGCAGATTGACGATATGCACGACTACTACGCCCGCTATCTGCCGCAGATGGCGCTGGCGGCCTGCGTGCCGCTGCTGATTGTCCTGACCATTTTTCCCTCTAACTGGGCGGCAGCGCTGATCCTGCTCGGCACCGCGCCGCTGATCCCGCTGTTTATGGCGCTGGTGGGCATGGGCGCCGCCGATGCCAACCGCCGCAACTTCAAGGCGCTAGCGCGCCTGAGCGGCCACTTTCTTGACCGCCTGCGCGGCATGGAGACCCTGCGGGTGTTCGGGCGCGGCGCGGCGGAAACGGAAAACATTCGCCAGGCGTCAGAAAGCTTTCGCCAGCGCACGATGGAAGTGCTGCGCCTCGCCTTCCTCTCCTCCGGCGTGCTGGAGTTTTTTACCTCGCTCTCCATCGCTCTGGTGGCGGTCTACTTCGGCTTCAGCTACCTCGGCGAACTTAATTTCGGCCACTACGGTACCGGCGTCACCCTGATGTCCGGTTTTCTGGCGCTGATCCTCGCTCCGGAATTTTTCCAGCCGCTGCGCGATCTCGGCACCTTCTATCACGCCAAGGCCCAGGCGGTAGGCGCCGCCGACAGCCTGAAAACCTTTCTCGAAGCGCCGCTGGCGCAGCCGCAGCAGGGCGAGCTTCGCCCGGACGAGTCGCGGCTGGTCAACATTGAAGCCCGGGGGCTGATTATCCGCTCTCCGGACGGCAAGGCGCTGGCCGGGCCGCTCGACTTCGATCTCGCGGCCGGAGAGCGCGCGGTGCTGGTGGGCCAGAGCGGATCCGGCAAAAGCTCGCTGATTAACGCCCTGCTCGGCTTTCTGCCCTATGACGGCAGCCTGCGGGTCAACGGCCAACAGCTGAGCGACCTGGACAGCGCTGCCTGGCGGAGACTGCTGAGCTGGGTCGGCCAGAATCCGCAGCTGCCCGCCGATACCCTGCGCGAAAACGTGCTGCTGTCGGACCCGCAGGCAAGCGAAGCGCAGCTGCAGCGCGCGCTCGACCGCGCGTGGGTGAGCGAGTTTATTCCCCAGTTACCTGACGGCATTGATACCCAGCTCGGCGACGGTGCCGCCGGACTGTCGGTGGGCCAGGCCCAGCGCGTGGCGGTCGCCCGCGCCCTGCTCACGCCCTGCCGGCTACTGCTGCTGGACGAACCGGCGGCCAGTCTCGACGCCCACAGCGAGCGGCGCGTCATGCAGGCGCTGACAGAGGCCGCCGCTCACCAGACCACATTAATGGTAACCCATCAGCTGGAGAACCTGGCCGACTGGGACAGCGTGTGGGTTATGCATGAGGGGCAGATCGTTGAACGCGGCACCTTCGCCGCGCTGGCTGCCGGAGGGGGCCGCTTCGCCGACCTGCTCGCCCACCGTCAGGAGGAGATTTAAATGCGCGTACTGGCTCCCTATCTGGCACTCTACAAGCGGCACAAGTGGCTGCTGCTGCTCGGCATCGTGCTGGCCATCATCACCCTGCTGGCAAGCATCGGCCTGCTGACCCTCTCCGGCTGGTTCCTGTCGGCATCGGCGGTGGTCGGTGCCAGCGGGCTTTACAGCTTTAACTATATGCTGCCCGCCGCCGGGGTGCGCGGGGCGGCAATTATCCGTACCGCCGGGCGCTACTTCGAGCGGCTGGTGAGCCACGACGCCACCTTCCGCGTGCTGGAGCACCTGCGGGTCTTTACCTTCAGCAGGCTGCTGCCGCTCTCCCCCGCCGGACTGGCGCGCTTTCGCCAGGGCGATCTGCTCAACCGGGTAGTGGCCGATGTCGATACTCTCGATCATCTCTATCTGCGGGTGATCTCGCCGCTGGTCGGCGCCCTGGTGGTGATCGTCGTGGTCACCTTCGGCCTCAGCTTTCTCGACGCTGGCCTGGCGCTGACCCTCGGCGGCATTATGCTGCTGACATTGCTACTGCTGCCGCCGCTGTTCTATCGCGCCGGCAAGCCCGTCGGCGAGAGCCTGACCCGGCTTCGCGGTCAGTATCGCCAGCAGCTCACCGACTGGCTGCAGGGGCAGGCGGAGCTGAGCATATTTGGCGCCAGCGGACGCTACCGCGACGCGCTGACCGACACCGAACAGGCCTGGCACGATGCCCAGCGCCGCCAGGCCGGGCTGACCGCGCTATCGCAGGTGGCGATGCTGCTGATCGGCGGCGCGGCGGTACTGGCGATGCTGTGGATGGCCTCCGGCGGCGTCGGGGGCAACAGCCAGCCCGGAGCGCTTATCGCCCTGTTCGTCTTCTGCGCCCTGGCCGCGTTTGAGGCGCTGGCCCCGGTCACCGGCGCGTTCCAGCATATGGGCCAGGTCATGGCCTCGGCGCTGCGCATCACGCAGATCATCGATCAGCGGCCGGAGGTCACCTTCCCGGCGGAGGCCGGCGAATCGCCCGCCCGCGTGGCTTTAACGCTGGAAAACATCTGCTTCAGCTATCCGCAGCAGGCGCAGCCCGCGCTTAACGACCTTAGCCTGCGGGTGGAGGCCGGCCAGCACATGGCGATCCTTGGCCGCACCGGCTGCGGCAAATCCACTCTGCTGCAGCTGCTCACCCGCGCCTGGGACCCGCAGCAGGGCGCGCTGCTGCTCAACGACCGCCCCATCGCCGATTTCGATGAGTCCGCTCTGCGCCGCGCCGTCAGCGTCGTGCCGCAGCGGGTGCACCTCTTCAGCGCCACCCTGCGCGACAACCTGCTGCTCGCCTCTCCCGCCGCCTCCGACGAGGCGCTCGGCGACATGCTCCGGCGCGTCGGCCTTGAAAAGCTGCTCGACGACGGCGGCCTCAACGACTGGCTGGGCGAAGGCGGCCGCCAGCTCTCCGGCGGCGAGCTGCGCCGCCTCGCCATCGCCCGCGCCCTGCTGCACGACGCGCCGCTGATGCTGCTCGACGAGCCTACTGAAGGGCTGGATGCAGAAACGGAAAGCCAGATCCTCGCGCTGATGCAGGAGGCTATGCGGGATAAGACCGTGCTGATGGTGACCCACCGCCTGCGCGGCCTTGAGAATTTCGACCAGATTGTGGTGATGGATAGCGGACAAATCGTTGAGCAGGGGCGCCACGATGAACTGCTGGCGCAGCGCGGGCGGTATTACCGGTTCAGGCTGCGGGCGTAGGGCGCGGGCCGGCCGTTTTCGCGGCCTCTGCCGGGCGGCGCTTCGCTTGCGCCGGCCTACTTTTGCACCGCCAACTTTAAAAGGCGGTTATCGCGTATAAGCGCTTTATTCAATTACGCCCGTATTGTGTGATGTGGTTCACGTAGGACGGATAAGGCGCAGCCGCATCCGGCGCAGGCCACGAGGCTGCCTGTACGGCAGTGCATAGTTTGTAGGTATCGCCACCAGTCGCATAATATGATGCACGCCATCTACGGCACTGCCCGTCGCGTAATGGGTTTTGGTAAGCTGATGTATGTATCTTTCCCTGACGGCGCAGAAGGCGAACCGGTAATTATTGCCTGTGACTTGAGCTGGTGGGCCAGCTTGCCGAGCATATGGGCAAGTCAGTTTTCCGGGCGGCGGGACTGGATAATTATGTGACTTGCGGCGGAGCACCATAAGACGCGTGGCCACAGCGGAAGGCTAAGTTATAATGCTAAATTCGGCTTGATATCAACGGGTTAGGGATAATCACTCACCTGATCCGGTGTCAAAGTTGGCATTGCAATTGTCCTTCCTTCATCGTCACAAAATTCAACCATGTAAGCCAGATAGGGATTGGTAAATACTATTACAATTGCCCCGGCCATCCCCTTTTTTAACCCTTCCTCGGGTAGGTCAATAGCGAGGGTAACAGGGTCTAATTCATTTCTCATCGTCATATGGTTTTATTTCACATAGATAGTTGTTAAACGTGGAATTGAAGCGTCTGTTTCATACACCCACCCGGTACGAACAATTGCTGTGTCTCCATTAACACCTAAAATAGGCATTTCTACCGCCATACGTTGGCCGTGAACGTCACTATTTAGTATAAGAGCTTTGCTGGATTTTAACCCCTCACGTACTTTTGAAGCCAAAATATCTGAGTTTGTTGGGTTGTAGCCGAGTGCGGATTGCATTTTTATAGCCTTATGTCCACCTGTCGGATGCTCTGCATTCAAAGCATAAGCATTCATCTTCTTTGGATCTATCACGGCATGTTCGGCATTGATCAAAAAGCCATCTTTCGTGGTAAATCCATAAATTTTTGTGGGTTTAAAGTCCGGTATCTTACTAAACTTAGATAACTCAGCTAGCTCGCTTGGGTTTCCCAAACGGCCAAGCATCAGGCCGGATGCGACCGAAGCACCGGCTATAATGATCCCCTTATTATCCATAACCTGCTGAAATCCAGCAGGAGCATCCCCGCCAAGCTGCTCAGCGGTTCTGCTATAACCTTCCAAGTTTCCATTATAGATTCCGCCAGCTGCAAGCAAGCGCCCAGCGGCTTTGCTGTTAATTGTTTTAGCTGCCTGGGCATACTGGTTTGGCTGCCTGCTTGAGCTTACGTAAACTGGTTTAGAAATTTTATTGTCAATGAGGTAACGTAGACGAGAATCGAGATTTAATGGGAGATCTGTACACAAATTACCAGATCGTGTTTGAACACTAAATATTTCCTTACCACCATGAAGGCTTTTCAGCAGTATAATCTTTCCCGATTTAATATCATTAAGAGCAGAGCGATATGCCATAAATGGATGGTTTATATGAAAATGGCGATACTGATCGGCATACGCCTTATAACCGGAAGGAAAATCCCACTCCTGGATAATTCTGTTTTGCATCCCGGTGTATTCCAGATAGCGATATGCGATGTTGGGATGGAGGATACAAGGTATATCTTCTATGTATATAGCATCGCAAGACTTAACGGTGTAATCATGAAGCGTCATCTCATTTTCTCAGTGGCTAACAAATGCATTGTATAAGCGTCCTCAAACTCAAACTACACTGAAACAGACTATCCTTCTACAGGTTAGAGTCTGAAAATTGACGCCTCTCACTGTGATCGCTACGTCTCACTCATATCCCCAATAGTTTCAGTGGAGTTAAGCCATCAGGGGGAAAATTTTCTAAGCTGCCTGTACGGCAGTGAACGACAGAGAGAGAGTTTGCGTCTCGTCGCCGTTTTTCTAAGCTGCCTGTACGGCAGTGAACCAGCTCGGCTTTTTTGCTGGATTCTTCCTGACTTTCTAAGCTGCCTGTACGGCAGTGCACTAGAGGGTAATCGCTATAGCGCACTGTTTCAAAAAAGAATTACCCTCAATTTTGCGCCAATACCTTTTTTCATCGTTACAAATCAGGCATCAATAAATCAATAACTTAGCAACAGCGGAAAAAAAAGGTCTGCTCAACGCATCGCCTGAGAAAAAATCTGCCAAATTTAATTCCCGGCTGACCGGCGCCTGCCTGCATGTGCCCGCTAAACGCAGATGATTCCGCCACTGGCGCCTCCATCCGGGCGATGAAATCGCGCACTGCAAAAAACTGCCGCTGTTGCCACATAATTGTGATAGACAACACGCTAAATTTTTCGCATGGTAAGCACGCCAAATAGCTGAGCAGACGCGGGCGTAATACCAGTTCAGACAGCGAGTTTAGGCTACGCTTTCTTTCATTATCAGGCCCGGAGTTGTAGAGCATGCGTCTGGTTCAGCTGTCACGTCATTCTATCGCCTTTCCGTCGCCGGAGGCCGCGCTGCGCGAGCCTAACGGCCTGCTGGCCCTGGGCGGCGATCTGAGCCCTGCCCGGCTGCTGATGGCCTATCAGCAGGGCATATTCCCGTGGTTCTCGCCCGGCGATCCTATTCTGTGGTGGTCCCCGGACCCGCGCGCCGTACTGTGGCCGGAGCAGTTCCACCTGAGCCGCAGCATGAAGCGCTTTCACAAAAGCTCGCCCTATCGCATCACGCTCAATCACGCCTTCGACCGTGTGATCCGCAGCTGCGCCGACGAGCGCGATGAGGGCACCTGGATAACCGAAAGCATTATTCTGGCCTATCAGCAGCTGCATGAGCTGGGCCACGCCCACTCGATCGAGGTGTGGCGCGGCGATGAGCTGGTAGGCGGCATGTACGGCGTTGCCCAGGGCGCGCTGTTCTGCGGCGAGTCGATGTTCAGCCGGGCGGAGAATGCGTCTAAAACGGCGCTGCTGGTGTTCTGTCAGGCATTTATCGGCAGCGGCGGCAGGCTGCTCGACTGTCAGGTGCTCAATAATCATACCGCCTCGCTTGGCGCGGTGGAGATTCCACGTAAAACCTATCTGGAACACCTGAGCGAACTGCGCGCCATGCCGCTTGCGGAGCGCTTCTGGGTGCCCCGCGTGCTCTTTTCGCCGTCAGCCTAAATGTTTTCGGCACATTTTTTGTCAGGGTGATATAATCGCGCCCGCAAGTCGTTTCTGCCTGTTGCCCTGCCGACGTTTCAGGAATCTCCCCTTTGGTTTGCGCTCGTCTCACGGTATCTGTGCGACGTTCGGGCAATGCGCAAAAACGATCTCAAGATTTCGGTCGCCGCGTATGCGGAAAGATGACCGGTAAATCTTTACTTAATTGATGAATTTCGGCATTATCTTGCCGGTTCAAAACTATGGTAGTGATACCCCCGAGGACTAGATGGCCAAAGAAGACAATATTGAAATGCAGGGTACCGTTCTCGAAACGTTACCTAACACGATGTTCCGCGTAGAGCTGGAAAACGGTCACGTAGTTACCGCGCATATCTCCGGTAAAATGCGTAAAAACTATATCCGCATTCTGACGGGCGACAAAGTGACTGTTGAGCTGACCCCGTACGACCTGAGCAAAGGCCGCATTGTCTTCCGTAGTCGCTAATTGATTTGATGCCCGTGGGGTAGTCGAAAAGCTAAGCCGGGTTTATTCCCGGCTTTTTTATGTCTGGTGTTTGGGGCTGCACGGACGGCACGCCGCTGTATGCTTTCTAAACTTCCTGTACGGCAATGAACTGACCACCATACACCCTATCGCACTGTTATAAAACAGAAAATAGATTCTGGCAGCGCATTCGCTCATAAAACCAGATAACGGCATGGCGACTTTATATTCATTTTCACCGCCGCCGGATCGGGCCACAGACATAAAAAAACCGGGCTTTCGCCCGGTTTGTCGTCACGCTTCCGCCACTCAGTGCGCCGCTTCCGCCTTGCGCTTCTGCGCCGCCTGGAAGTCGTAGGTCAGCGTATTGCTGCTGGCATCGAGGTCGACCGTCACCTGGCCGCCGTCTACGAGCTTGCCGAACAGCAGCTCGTTGGCCAGCGGCTTCTTCAGGTTGTCCTGAATAACGCGGGCCATCGGACGGGCGCCCATCGCACGGTCGTAGCCCTTCTCCGCCAGCCAGTCGCGCGCTTCCTGACTGACTTCCAGGGAAACGCCCTTCTGGTCCAGCTGCACCTGCAGTTCGACGATGAACTTGTCGACAACCTGATGGATAACCTCGGTAGAGAGGTGATCGAACCAGATAATGTTATCGAGGCGGTTGCGGAACTCCGGCGTGAAGATCTTCTTGATCTCCTCCATCGCATCGGTGCTGTTGTCCTGATGGATAAGGCCAATGGATTTACGCTCGGTCTCGCGCACCCCGGCGTTGGTAGTCATTACCAGCACCACGTTGCGGAAGTCCGCCTTGCGGCCGTTGTTGTCGGTGAGCGTACCGTTGTCCATCACCTGCAGCAGCAGGTTAAAGACGTCCGGATGCGCCTTCTCGATTTCGTCGAGCAGCAGCACCGCGTGCGGATGCTTAATCACCGCATCGGTAAGCAGGCCGCCCTGATCGAAGCCGACGTAGCCCGGAGGCGCGCCGATCAGCCGGCTGACGGTGTGGCGCTCCATATACTCGGACATATCAAAGCGCAGCAGCTCGATGCCCAGCGCCTTCGACAGCTGCACGGTGACCTCGGTTTTCCCGACCCCGGTTGGCCCGGCGAACAGGAAGGAGCCGACTGGCTTGTGGTCCTGGCCGAGGCCCGCGCGGCTCATCTTGATGGCTTCGGTTAAGGCTTCGATAGCCTTGTCCTGACCAAACACCAGCATCTTCAGGCGCTCGCCGAGGCTCTTGAGCGTATCGCGGTCGCTCCTGGAAACGCTTTTCTCAGGAATGCGCGCAATGCGGGCCACCACGGACTCGATGTCCGCCACGTTGACCGTCTTCTTACGCTTGCTGACCGGCATCAGACGGGCGCGGGCGCCCGCCTCATCGATCACGTCAATCGCCTTATCCGGCAGGTGGCGGTCGTTAATGTACTTCACCGCCAGCTCCACCGCCGCACGCACCGCTTTCGCGGTGTAGCGCACGTCGTGATGCGCTTCGTACTTCGGCTTCAGGCCGTTGATGATCTGCACCGTCTCATCCACGGAGGGTTCAGTAATGTCGATTTTCTGGAAGCGGCGCGCCAGGGCGCGGTCCTTTTCGAAAATGTTGCTGAACTCCTGATAAGTGGTGGAGCCAATCACGCGGATTTTACCGCCCGAGAGCAGCGGTTTAATCAGGTTGGCGGCATCCACCTGTCCGCCGGACGCGGCGCCGGCGCCGATGATGGTGTGGATCTCATCGATGAACAGAATGCTGTTGGTATCCTGCTCCAGCTGCTTCAGCAACGCCTTGAAGCGCTTCTCAAAGTCGCCGCGGTACTTGGTGCCCGCCAGCAGCGAGCCGATATCCAGCGCGTAGATGGTGCAGTCGGCCATCACTTCCGGGACGTCGCCCTGCACGATGCGCCAGGCGAGCCCTTCGGCGATGGCGGTTTTACCGACGCCGGACTCCCCCACCAGCAGCGGGTTGTTTTTACGGCGGCGGCACAGCACCTGAATGGCGCGCTCAAGCTCTTTGTCGCGGCCAATCAGCGGGTCGATCCCGCCGACGCGAGCAAGCTGGTTAAGATTGGTGGTGAAGTTTTCCATACGTTCCTCCCCGCCTGCTTGCTCTTCAGTATTCGGTTGGCTTCCGGCATCGGAAGACTGGCTCGGCTCGTCTTTACGGGTGCCGTGGGAGATAAAGTTGACCACGTCGAGGCGGCTCACTTCATGTTTGCGCAGCAGGTAGGCCGCCTGCGACTCCTGTTCGCTGAAAATGGCCACCAGCACGTTGGCGCCGGTGACTTCGCTGCGCCCGGATGACTGGACGTGAAAGACCGCGCGCTGCAGAACGCGCTGGAAGCTGAGCGTCGGCTGGGTGTCGCGCTCCTCTTCGCTCGCCGGCAGGACGGGCGTGGTCTGTTCGATGAAGGCTTCGAGTTCCTGACGCAGCGCCACCAGGTCCACGGAGCAGGCTTCCAGCGCTTCGCGGGCGGATGGGTTGCTGAGCAGCGCCAGCAGCAGATGCTCGACGGTCATAAACTCATGACGGTGCTCGCGCGCTCTGGCGAAAGCCATGTTTAAACTGAGTTCCAGTTCTTGATTGAGCATAGGCACCTCCCCCAATTTTATTGCCTGCTTTCAGGCCTGTTCCAGCGTACACAACAGCGGATGCTCATTCTCCTTGGCATACTTGTTCACCAGGGCGACTTTGGTCTCTGCCACTTCGGCGGTAAAGACGCCGCAAATGGCCTTGCCCTGATAGTGAACCGTAAGCATCAGCTGCGTTGCACGCTCTACATCATAAGAAAAGAATTTTTGTAACACGTCAATAACAAACTCCATCGGAGTGTAGTCATCATTGAGCAATATCACCTTATACATCGACGGCGGCTGTAGCGCATCGCGTACTTTATCCTCCGCCAGCTGGTCGAAATCCAGCCAATCCCGCGTCTTACCCATTGTCAGTTGTCATCTTCAGTTGCAGCCCTGGCGGGAGACCTCACGCCACTGACCAGAGCCAGTCCTAATATCCAATCTACAGTAAGTGTAGATAACTATCCTCTATTACTGCTATTTGCGACGGCTGCCGCCAACAGCGATACAGATCACACTCTACGCAATAGCGTTAACTGGTTCAAATTTTGGTGATTTTTTCACCATAACTCGCCCGTTCACTCTTGACCCACTGCCTGAATTATCTAAATTGGACAGGCGAGCATTGGCGAGGTTTTATACAACACCCTGCTCCACCACCGATTCATTCCATCTGATTACAAGTTTTACGAAGGATGTCTAAGTATGGAAATGGGTACAGTTAAGTGGTTTAACAATGCCAAAGGGTTTGGCTTTATATGCCCTGAAGGCGGCGGCGAAGATATTTTCGCCCATTATTCAACTATCCAGATGGATGGTTACAGAACGCTAAAAGCCGGGCAGGCCGTCCGGTTCGATATTCACCAGGGGCCGAAAGGCAATCACGCCAGCGTGATTGTGCCCGTACTGGAAGCTGAAACTGCCGCATAGCAGTAGCTTCATTGTGACTATCCCATCGGTAAAATGCCAGCCCCTGCGGCTGGCATTTTTATGGCCGCTACTCGCGGGCCAGCGCCTCCACCGGATCGAGACGCGCGGCGCTGCGCGCCGGCAGCCAGCCGAACAGCACGCCGGTGAGCGTTGAGCAGATAAACGCCATCAGCAGCGCCAGCGGCGAGAAGCCGATGCTCCAGTCGGGCAGGAACAGCTGCAGGACCAGGGCAATCATCAGCGACAGGCCGACGCCCAGCGCGCCGCCCACCAGGCACACCAGTACCGCTTCAATTAAAAACTGCAGCAGCACGTCGGCCGCCCGGGCGCCGACCGCCATGCGGATGCCGATTTCGCGGGTACGTTCGGTGACCGACACCAGCATGATGTTCATCACGCCGATGCCGCCGACCAGCAGCGAAATCACCGCCACCAGGGTTAAGAAGAGCTGCAGCGTGTGGGTGGTGCGCTCCGCCGTTTTCAGGATGCTGTCCATGTTCATGGTGAAGACATCTTTTTTCCCGTGCCGCAGGGTCAGCAGGCGGGTCAGCTGCTGTTCCGCCAGCGCGCTGTCGTAGCCTTCATTAATGCGCACGGTAATGGAGTTGAGCCACGACTGGCCCATCACCCGACCCGCCATCGTGGTATAGGGCAGCCAGACCCGCAGGTTTTTACTGCTGCCAAACATGCTCTGCTTTTCGGCGGCCACGCCGATGACCGTCACCGGAATATTGCCGACCAGGATCACCTCGCCCACCGCGCTCGCCTTATCGGGAAACAGTTGGCGACGGGTATTGCCGTCAATGACCACCACCTGCGCGCGGTCCGCCTGCTGCACGGCGTTGAAGGTATTGCCCTCGCTGAAGCTCATGCCGTAGACGCTGAAGTACTGGGTACCGATGCCCTCCGCGCTGGCGGAGACGTCGATATTGTTGTAGCGCAGCCGCAGGCTTTTGGAGACCGCGGGGGTGGCGGAGCTCACCCACGGCTGCTGCTGGATAGCCAGCAAATCGTCATACTTCAGCGCCTGCTGATACTGCGGCTCGTCGTCGCCGAAATCTTTCCCCGGATAGACGTCGATGGTGTTGGTGCCGATGGCGCGAATATCGGCCAGCACCAGCTGCTTGGCCGCATCGCCGACCACCACGATAGAGACCACCGAGGCGATGCCGATGATAATCCCCAGCATGGTCAGCAGGGTGCGCATCTTGTTGGCCGCCAGCGCCCGCCAGGCCATCGCCAGCGCCTCGCGAAAGCCGCCGGTAAACTGCTGCCACGCGCCGGCGGTGCCCGCAGGCGTACTCCGGGCGCCGGCGCCCGCGGCCTTTGGCGGCGGGTTGCTGACGATCTCACCGTCGCGGATCTCGACGATCCGCTCCGCCTGGGCAGCCACCGCCGGATCGTGGGTGACGATAATCACCGTGTGCCCCTGCGCCCTGAGATCATGCAGGATGGCCATCACCTCTTCGCCCGAGCGGCTGTCGAGCGCGCCGGTCGGCTCATCCGCCAGAATGACCTGGCCGCCGTTCATCAGGGCGCGGGCAATACTGACCCGCTGCTGCTGGCCGCCGGAGAGCTGCGAGGGGCGGTAGTCCCGCCGCGCTTCAAGGCCGAGCTGCGCCAGCAGGGCCCGCGCGCGCTCAAGGCGCCGCCTGCGCTCAGTGCCCGCATACACGGCGGGGATTTCGACATTCTGCGTGGCGCTCAGGTGCGACAGCAGGTGGTAGCGCTGAAAGATAAAGCCGAAGTGCTCCCGGCGCAGGCGCGCCAGCGCGTCGGCGTCCAGGGTGGCCACATCGGTGCCCGCTACCCGGTAGGTACCGCTGCTCGCCTTATCCAGGCAGCCGATGATATTCATCAGCGTCGATTTTCCCGAGCCGGACGCGCCGACGATCGCCACCATTTCGCCGGCGTTGATCCGCAGCGAGATGCCCTTGAGGACCTCCACGCTGCCGTCGCCGGACGGATAGCTGCGGCGAATATCGCTCAGCTCAAGCAGCGCGGTCACGGCTGCGCTCCGGGATGACTTTCCCCGGTGATGACCTCGTCGCCCTCCTCCAGACCTTTGGCCACCACAACCTCGGTATCATTGCGCGCGCCGAGCGTCACTTCGCGGGTTTTCACCTCGCCGTTGCGCAGCAGGCGCACGCTGTAGCGGTTATCGCCGGTGGCCTCGCCGAGGGCGGCAAGCGGAATGGTCAGCGCGTTTTTCACGCCGTCGAGCTGAATATGCACCTGGGCGGTCATGTCCAGGCGCAGCACGCCCTGCGGATTAGGGACTTCAAAGCGGGCGTAGTAAAAGATGGCGTCATTGACCTTTTCCGGCGTCGGCAGAATATCCTTCAGCGTCCCTTCGTAGCGGGTCAGCGGATCGCCGAGCACTGTAAACCAGGCGTGCTGGCCGGGCTTAAGATGGATGACGTCGGCCTCTGACACCTGGGCCTTGACCAGCATGGTGCTGAGATCCGCCAGGGTCAGAATATTCGGCGCCTGCTGGGCGGCGATCACCGTCTGTCCCTGCAGGGTGGTTATCTGCGTCACCTCGCCGCTCATTGGCGCGACGATGCGGGTATAGTCGAGGTTGGTTTTCGCCGTATCCAGCGAGGCCTGGTTGCGCTTGATCTGCGCATCGATGATGCCGAGCTGCGCCTCCTTCACCGCCAGATCGGTGGCCGCGGTGTCCAGCTCCTGCTGCGAGACGAGATGTTTACCGACCAGTTGCCGGTTGCGCGACAGCGTCAGCTGCGCAAGCCTCTGCTCGGCAATGGCCTGCAGGCGCTGGGCGCGCAGCTCCATCAGCGTCGCCTCGACCTCTTTTATCTGGTTCTCCGCCTGCTCGGGGTCGATAACCCCGAGCAGCTGATCTTTCTTCACTTTGTCGCCAATGCTGACCGACAGCGTTTTCAGCTGACCGCTGACCTGCGCCCCGACGTCAACCTTGCGCACCGCATCGAGCTTGCCGGTCGCCATCACGTTTTTTTGCAGCTCGCCTTTGCGCACAATCAGCGTCTGATAGTGCGGCAGCGGGGCGTTGAGCGTGCGCCAGACGCTGACGCCGGCGATCGCCAGCAGCAGCAGCGCCAGCAGGTAGCGCTTCTTTATTTTGTCCCTGATGCTCATAGGATCCTTATGCTTACCCGCCCGGCGACGCGGCGAATATCAACCTTACGTAAACAGCTTTTCGATAGGCTAAATGTTATCAGAGTTATTAAGGCCGGGTTTACTATTCTGCTGCTTAAATCTGCGCTATGACTGGTAACCGGACCGCCCCTGATGACGCAGATCACCCAAAACAGTTTTATCCCCGCTCGTGCCCCAAGTCCGCTCGGACTCTTTCTGAGCCTTACCTTTGGCAAACTGCGGCCGGGTAAATTCTGGCACCAGCGCAGCTTCCGGCGCAAGTTTATGCTGCGTTCGCTGCTGATGCCCTCTCTGAGCCGGGAGTGGCTCACCGAGCTTGCCCAGTGGCCCGAGCTGGATATTCTGCTCAGGCGCCAGCCGCGCCTGCCGGTGCGCCTGCATCGCCCCTATATTGCCGCGCCGCTGACGCCCCGCCAGCGGCTCGATGCCCTGCACGATCACTACGCCCTGCTGCACGCGCGCTTCTCGCCCGCCGAGCTGAGCACCTACTTCAGCGCCGACCGGCTGCTGCTGGCCACGCTCGAAGGGAAAGAGGATGAGGTCTATACCCTGGAGCTGACGATGGTGATATCGCTGGACAAAGAGGGAGACAGCACCATCCTGATGCGCAACGGCGACGGCGACACGCTGGCGGAAATGACCTTCACGCTGTGCCACTACGGCAACAAGCGCACGCTGTTTATCGGCGGCCTGCAGGGCGGCAAGCGCGAGCTGCCCCACGAGGCTATCCAGAAGGCCACCAAGTCCTGCAGCGGTCTGTTTCCGAAGCGGCTGGTGATGGAAGCCGTCTGCGACTTTGCCCGGCGGATGGAGGTAGAGCAGATCCTCGCGGTCAGCAACGCCACCCACATCTACCGCAGCCTGCGCTACCGGGATAAAGAGAACAAAATATTTGCCGACTACGATGCCTTCTGGACCTCGGTCGGCGGCGAGCTGGACGATGAGGGCTACTTCCACATTCCCGACAGCATCGCCCGCAAAAGCGAGGCCGACATCGCCAGCAAAAAGCGGGCGGAGTACCGCCGCCGCTATCAGCTGCTGGATGCGGTTGCGGCGCAGATGAGCGGACGCTTCGGCGGCTAGTCGGCCCGCCCCCGCGCCAGCCACAGCACCCGGGAGAACATCTTTCTCAGCAGGGACGGCACCGACTCAACGCCGCGCCGCCCTGCTTCCATTGCCACCTCGATCGCCAGATCGGGCTTCGACGAGCGGTGAATGGCCTTAGTGATGACCCGGCGCATATTCATCGGCACGCCGTCGGGCAGTTGCGCGACCCGGTGGTAAACGTCATCAAACCCCTGGCGGTACATAAAGTGCTCCATGTCCAGCGCCGGCAGCTCCGTCAGGTGCTGGCGCTCAAGCTCCCGGTCATTGTTAACCAGCCCGCGCACCGTCGCTGCGTATTTCTTTCCCGCCTCGTCGCCGTCCACCAGCACGTGCCACTCAATGCCCATCCGGCGGGCAAACTTAATCAGCGGCCGCAGTCCCGACTGGGCGAACTCAATCACCTTAATGCCCTCGGCGTCGAAGTGGTGGCCGCACTGGCGGGCCAGTTCGTTAATCACCCAGGTCTCGGTTTCGCCCTCTACCAGCAGCCAGCAGCGGGCAAACAGCGACGAGGCGCGGTTGAAGCGGATATGAAAGGCGATGCGCCTGCCGTCTTCGGCATTCAGCCCGTCCGGCCCCAGGCGCCAGGCGGCCACCCTGGACGAGTCGCGCACCAGGCGGCAGATGTGCTCCACCGGCGTCATCGACAGCAGTTCACCGGAATTGGTGGTGGTGACCCGCTGCAGCGGCAGCAGGTTAAGCAGATTCCACGCCACCGACAGCATGATCGGATGCAGGCGGGTTTCGGGATCTTCGATCAGCAGCAGCGGCCTGGCGTCTTTATCCAGCCGCACCGAGCCTTTCGCCTGCAGCAGCGTGGCGAACAGCCCCAGCAGGATCATCCGATGGCTGCGGCCGCCGGGCTTATCGATCATCCGGTTGATAATGTCGAGATAGCGCCAGCTGCGCTGCTCGTCGTGGGAGCGGCGGCGCATCAGGCGGTGGCGGGACTCCGCCGTTCCTTGCTCGGAAAAGTAGTGCTCCAGCAGCTGTACCATCGCCGACAGGCCCTGGCGGATCTGACCGTCGGTGAGGTTCTGCGGACTGTTGACCAGCTCGCGGGAGAGAAAATCGAGCTGGCGGGCGGTGAGCTCAACGTCCGGAACGTCGGGCACCGCGCCGCTGCGGATGCGGCGCATAAAGCGCGCATCGCGCAGGCGCAGGACCGGCATCAGCCGCACCAGGTGCCCCGCCAGGGCGTCGATGTCGGGAATGGCCAGCGGCTGGCCGCCGCCGTCGAGAAAACTGCGCAGGGTCATCACGCAGCCCTCGTCGTCCAGCTCGCCCTCCAGCCGGTAATGAATACGCTGAAAGCTATCCTCACCGGCCGTCCAGCAGGCGGCCAGCGGCCGGTAGTGGCGGGCGTTGCGCCGCCCGGGTTCCAGCTCGCGAAAGGTGAGGATAATATGCAGGTGGTGCTCCCGGCCGGTCACGTCGCCGGGCGGAAACCAGAAATCCTCCCGGACAAAGTGGTAGAGGCCGGATTCCGGCGACAGCAGCAGCGTCAGCGCGTCGAGCAGGCTGGACTTACCCCAGGCGTTCTCGCCGATTAACACATTGTTCTCTTCCAGCGCCAGCGACAGGCGGTTGATACCGCGAAACCCGACGATTTCCACACGCTCAAGAAGCATATCTCCCCCGAACCGACTTCCCTTAAGTTACGGCAGTATAGCCACAGGCGACGGCCAAAGGCATCCACAATTGAGAGCGCATGAAATAACAAGAACCGGTAATTATTATTTTCCGCTCATAAAAATATAAAAATAACATCGCCGGATTCGCCCAGGAAATAACCTGACATTGCCTCACATCAATTATCACCAATATATTTCGCTGGTTAATATGGAAGATTCGTCCATAAAATGGCGGCGCTAATTTGTGTCGTCCCTTTTAAGACGATATTCAGTTGATTATGGCGATTTATTATGCGGAAAAAAATACAACCGCATCGCCGTTATTTCGAGGTGGTATATGTTCAGAAAACTGGCCGCAGAGTGCTTTGGCACGTTCTGGCTTGTGTTTGGCGGCTGCGGCAGCGCGGTACTGGCAGCAGCGTTTCCCGGGCTGGGAATTGGCTTCGCGGGGGTCGCGCTGGCCTTTGGTTTAACTGTATTAACCATGGCCTACGCCGTGGGCCATATCTCCGGCGGCCATTTTAACCCGGCGGTGACCCTCGGCCTGTGGGCCGGCGGCCGCTTCCCGACGAAAGAGGTCATTGGCTATATTATTGCCCAGGTGATCGGCGGCATTATTGCAGCCGCGGTTCTTTATGTTATTGCCAGCGGTAAAGCCGGATTCGACGCCGCCGCCAGCGGCTTCGCCTCTAACGGCTACGGCGAACATTCGCCGGGCGGCTACTCCAGGCTGGCGGCCATCGTGATTGAAATCGTGCTGACCTGCGGTTTCCTGCTGGTTATCCACGGCGCCACCGATAAGCGCGCCCCGGCGGGCTTTGCGCCGATTGCCATTGGCCTGGCGCTGACCCTGATCCACCTGATCAGCATTCCGGTGACCAATACCTCCGTTAACCCGGCCCGCAGCACCGCCGTGGCCCTCTTCCAGGGCGGCTGGGCGCTGGAGCAGCTGTGGCTGTTCTGGGTGATGCCGATTATCGGCGGTATCCTCGGCGGCCTGCTGTACCGCGCGCTGCTGGAAAAACGCGATTAAATCACGCTCCCCGCCGGCGCCGCCCTTTTCCCGGGCGGCGCTGTTTTCTGTTTACTGCGCCGCGCGAATTCGGTAGTGTCATGGGCGTTTTTTTCTCTCTAAAGGACCTGCCCTCCCATGTTATCCGGATTGCTGATTATTTTAGTGCCGCTGGTGATTGGCTATCTGATCCCGCTGCGCCACCGCCGCGCGCTGCAGATAATTAATCGCCTGCTGAGCTGGATCGTTTACGTTATTCTTTTTTTTATGGGCGTCAGCCTCGCCTTTCTCGATAATCTTGCCAGCAATCTGTTTGCCATTTTCCATTATTCCGCCGTCAGCATCGTGGTTATTCTGGCCTGCAATACCGCGGCCCTGCTGTGGCTTGAGCGATCGCTGCCGTGGCGCAGCCAGCATCAGCAGGAGAAGCTGCCCTCGCGCCTGGCGATGGCGCTCGAATCACTCCAGCTGTGCGGCGTGGTGCTGGTCGGGTTCTTAATCGGTCTCACCGGGCTGCCTTTCCTGCAGCACGCCACCGACGCCAGCGAATATACGCTGATTTTTCTGCTGTTCCTGATCGGCATCCAGCTGCGCAATAACGGCATGAGCCTCAAGCAGATCGTCCTCAACCGCCGGGGCATGATTGTCGCGACGGTGGTGGTGGCAAGCTCGCTGGCGGGCGGCGCCATTAATTCACTGCTGCTGGGCCTGCCGCTGAAGGCCGGGCTGGCGATGGCTTCCGGCTTCGGCTGGTATTCACTGTCCGGCATTCTGACGACCGAATCCTTCGGCCCGGTGATCGGCAGTGCGACCTTCTTTAACGACCTGGCCCGCGAGCTGATTGCGATCATGGTCATTCCGGGGCTTATCCGCCGCAGCCGCTCGGCGGCGCTCGGCCTGTGCGGCGCCACGTCGATGGACTTTACCCTGCCGGTGCTCCAGCGCTCCGGCGGCGTCGAAATCGTCCCGGCGGCTATCGTCCACGGCTTTATCCTCAGCCTGCTGGTGCCGGTGCTGCTGGCCTTCTTCGGCGCGTAATACTCCCATGGCGGTAGGCTCCTGCCGCCAAAATTGCGTTAAATCAATCTCCCCTCAGGTTGCCACACAATTTCCTTTTCAGCCTCATCCCTGAGGCTTACCCTTAAACATGTATCTAAAATATAACTTTAAGAAAGGTGTGATCATGTTTTGTGTGCAATGTGAACAAACGATGCGGACCCCGGTAGGCAACGGCTGCGCCTATGCGCAGGGGATGTGCGGCAAAACGGCGCAAACCTCTGACCTGCAGGACCTGCTGATCGCCACGCTGCAGGGGCTCTCCGCCTGGGCAGTGAAGGCCCGCGAGTACGGTATCGTCAGCCACGAGGTTGACAGCTTCGCGCCGCGCGCCTTTTTCTCCACCCTGACCAACGTCAACTTCGATTCGCCGCGCATTATCGGCTACGCCCGCGAGGCTATTGCCCTGCGCACGGCGCTGAAGCAGCAGTGCCAGGCACGCGATCCTGCCGCCGCCGTCGATAACCCGATGGCCGGTATCCAACTGGTCAGCGACGACCTCGGGGACCTGCAGCGCCAGGCCGCCGCCTTCGTGCCGAACAAAGATAAGGCTACTATCGGCGACAACATCCTCGGTCTGCGCCTGCTGTGCCTGTACGGCCTGAAGGGCGCCGCCGCCTATATGGAGCACGCCCACGTGCTCGGCCAGCACGATGAAGCCATTTATGCCGAATATCATCAGATCATGGCCTGGCTCGGTACCTGGCCTGCCGACATGAACGCCCTACTGGAATGCGCGATGCAGATTGGCCAGATGAACTTTAAGGTCATGCGCATTCTTGATGCCGGTGAAACCGGCGCCTACGGCCATCCGACGCCGACCCAGGTTAACGTTAAGGCGGTTGCCGGCAAGGCAATTCTGATCTCCGGCCACGACCTGAAGGACCTCTATAATCTGCTCAAACAGACCGAAGGCACCGGCGTTAACGTCTACACCCACGGCGAGATGCTGCCCGCCCACGGCTATCCCGAACTGCGCAAATTCAAGCACCTGGTCGGCAACTACGGCAGCGGCTGGCAGAATCAGCAGGTTGAATTCGCCCGCTTCCCCGGCCCGGTGGTGATGACCTCCAACTGCATTATCGATCCGACCGTCGGCCAGTACGACGACCGCATCTGGACCCGCAGCATCGTCGGCTGGCCGGGCGTCAGCCACCTTGAAGGCGATGACTTTACGCCGGTGATCCAGCAGGCGCAGAGCATGGCGGGCTTCCCGTACAGCGAAATTGAGCACCTGATCACCGTCGGCTTTGGCCGCGAAACCCTGCTCGGCGCGGCGGATTCACTGATAGACCTCGTCAGCCGCGAAAAGCTGCGCCACATCTTCCTGGTGGGCGGCTGCGACGGCGAGCGCACCGAACGCAGCTACTTCACCGACTTCGCCACCCGCGTGCCGGACGACTGCCTGGTGCTGACCCTGGCCTGCGGTAAGTACCGCTTCAACAAGCTCGACTTTGGCGACATCGAGGGCCTGCCGCGCCTGATCGACGCCGGGCAGTGCAACGACGCCTACTCGGCGATTATTCTCGCCGTCACCCTGGCGGAGAAACTGGGCTGCACCGTCAACGATCTGCCGCTGTCGCTGGTGCTCTCGTGGTTTGAGCAGAAGGCGATCGTCATCCTGCTGACCCTACTGTCGCTGGGCGTGAAAAACATCACCACCGGCCCGACGGCGCCCGCCTTCCTGACGCCGGATCTGCTGGCTATCCTCAACGAGAAGTTTGGCCTGCGCGCCATCACTGACGTTGAGCACGATCTGCAGATGATGCTGAACGCCTGAGGAGCTAACCATGAGCATACCTACCCCCCAGTGCCCGTGGCGGATGCAGGTGCACCACATCCGCCAGGAGACGGCGGATGTCTGGACCCTGTCGCTGCTGTGCCACGACTACTATCCTTACCGCGCCGGGCAGTACGCGCTGGTAAGCATTAACGGCAGCGCGGAGGATCTGCGCGCCTATACGCTCTCCTCAACGCCGGGCGTCAGCGAATACATTACCCTGACCGTGCGCCGCATCGACGGCGGCAAAGGATCGGAATGGCTCACCGGCAGCGTCAAGCGCGGCGACTATCTCTGGCTCTCTGACGCGCAGGGGGAGTTTACCTGCGACAACAAGGCCACCGATAAGCTCCTGCTGCTGGCGGCGGGCTGCGGCGTGACGCCAATTATGTCGATGCGCCGCTGGCTGGCGAAGTATCGCCCCGACGCCGACGTGCAGGTGATTTTCAGCGTCCGCTCCCCTGAGGACGTGATTTTTGCCGACGAGTGGCGCGACTACCCGGTGACCTTCGTGGCGGAGAATAACGCCGCCCACGGCTTCGTGCCGGGCCGCCTGAGCAGCGCTCTGCTGCAGAGCGTGCCGGATCTCGCGGCGCGCACCGTAATGACCTGCGGCCCGGCGCCGTACATGGAATGGGTCGAAGAGAACGTCAAGGCGCTCGGCGTCACGCGCTTCTATAAAGAGAAGTTCTTTACCCCCGCGGCCCCGGCGGCAACCGGCGGCCTGAAGTTCAGCAAGCTGCAGCCCGCCGCCGAGTTTTATGCGCCGGTAGGCACCACGCTGCTGGAGGCGCTGGAAAGCAATAAAATTGCCGTCAACGCCGCCTGCCGCGCGGGCGTCTGCGGCTGCTGTAAAACCCGCGTGCTCTCGGGTGAATACAGCGTCACCAGCACGCTGACCCTCAGCGAACAGGAGATTGCCGACGGCTACGTGCTGGCCTGCTCCTGCCACCCGCAGGGCGACCTGGTACTCGCCTGATCCTGCCTTTGCCTGATAGTGCCCCTATCAGGCAAATCCCTCTCCTGTGATCTACGCTTATCTGCGGTAATAACATTTAAGGAGATGGACAACCATGAAGCAGACCGTAGCTGCCTATATTGCGAAAACGCTTGAACAAGCCGGGGTAAAAAGAATCTGGGGCGTCACCGGTGACTCCCTCAACGGGCTGAGCGACAGCCTGAATAAAATGGGCACCATCGACTGGATGTCTACCCGCCACGAAGAGGTGGCCGCCTTTGCCGCCGGCGCGGAAGCGCAGCTCACCGGCGAACTGGCGGTCTGCGCCGGCTCCTGCGGGCCGGGCAACCTGCACCTGATCAACGGCCTTTTTGACTGCCACCGCAACCACGTGCCGGTGCTGGCCATCGCCGCCCACATTCCGTCGAGCGAAATCGGCAGCGGCTACTTTCAGGAAACCCATCCTCAGGAGCTGTTCCGCGAGTGCAGCCACTACTGCGAGCTGGTCTCCAGCCCCGATCAGATCCCGCAGGTGCTGGCCATCGCCATGCGCAAAGCGGTACTCAACCGCGGCGTCTCGGTAGTGGTCCTGCCGGGCGACGTAGCGCTGAAGCCTGCCCCGGAGAGCGCCAGCAACCACTGGTATCATGCCCCGCTGCCGGTGGTGGTGCCGGAGATGGAAGAGCTGCGCAAGCTGGCCCAGCTGCTGCGCTACTCGAATAATATCGCCCTGATGTGCGGCAGCGGCTGCGCCGGGGCGCACAAGGAGCTGGTGGAGTTCGCCGGAAAATTAAAAGCGCCCATTGTACACGCCATGCGCGGCAAAGAGCACGTCGAGTATGATAACCCCTACGACGTCGGCATGACCGGTCTTATCGGCTTCTCCTCCGGCTTCCACACCATGATGAACGCCGATACGCTGGTGCTGCTCGGCACCCAGTTCCCGTACCGCGCGTTTTACCCGACCGACGCCAAGATTATTCAGATAGACATCAACCCGGCCAGCATCGGCGCCCACAGCAAAGTGGACATGGCGCTGGTGGGCGATATTAAGGCCACGCTGGCGACGCTTATCCCCCTGCTGGAAGAGAAAACCGACCGCAAGTTCCTCGACAAGGCGCTGTCGCACTATCAGGACGCCCGTAAGGGGCTGGACGATCTGGCGAAGCCCAGCGACAAAGCGATCCACCCGCAGTACCTGGCCCAGCAGATCAGCCATTTTGCCGATGACGACGCTATCTTTACCTGCGACGTCGGCACGCCCACCGTGTGGGCGGCCCGCTATCTGAAGATGAACGGCAGGCGCCGCCTGCTCGGCTCCTTTAACCACGGCTCGATGGCCAACGCCATGCCGCAGGCGCTGGGGGCTAAGGCGACGATGCCGGATCGTCAGGTAGTCGCCATGTGCGGCGACGGCGGCTTCAGCATGCTGATGGGCGATTTTCTGTCGGTGGCGCAGATGAAGCTGCCGGTGAAAATCATCGTCTTTAACAACAGCGTGCTCGGCTTCGTGGCGATGGAGATGAAGGCCGGGGGCTACATGACCGACGGCACCGATCTGCACGCCACCAACTTCGCGCGCATTGCCGAAGCCTGCGGCATTACCGGTATCCGGGTCGAGAAGTCGGCGGATATCGACGATGCCCTGCAGCAGGCCTTCAGCATTGACGGTCCGGTGCTGGTGGACGTGGTGGTCGCTAAGGACGAACTGGCAATGCCGCCGCAGATCAAGTTCGAGCAGGCCAAGGGCTTTAGCCTCTATATGCTGCGGGCGGTGATCAGCGGCCGCGGCGATGAGGTGATTGAACTGGCGAAAACCAACTGGCTGAGGTAAAAGAGAGGCATACCCCTGAATCCAAAAAGGATATGCCGTGATCGATTTACGCAGTGATACCGTGACCCGCCCGGGGCGCGCCATGCTCGACGCTATGATGGCCGCTCCGGTCGGCGACGACGTGTACGGGGATGACCCGACCGTTAACGAACTGCAGCGCTACGCTGCTGAGCTGGGCGGCAAAGAGGCCGCCCTGTTTTTACCTTCCGGCACCCAGGCGAACCTGGTCGGTCTGCTCAGCCACTGCGAGCGCGGCGAGGAGTATATCGTCGGCCAGGGCGCCCACAACTACCTGTATGAAGCCGGAGGCGCGGCGGTGCTGGGCAGTATTCAGCCCCAGCCTATCGACGCCGCCGCCGACGGCACCCTGCCGCTCGATAAAGTGGCGGCCAAGATCAAAGCCGACGACGTCCACTTCGCCCGCACCAAACTGCTCAGCCTTGAAAATACCCACAACGGCAAAGTGCTGCCGCGCGACTACCTGCGCCAGGCGTGGGAATTTACCCGCGAGCGCGGCCTCGGCCTGCACGTCGACGGGGCGCGCATCTTTAACGCCGTGGTGGACTACGGCTGCGAGCTGCGCGACGTGGCGCAGTACTGCGACTCGTTCACTATCTGTCTGTCAAAAGGGCTGGGCACGCCGGTCGGCTCCCTGCTGCTCGGCAGCCGGGACTACATCAAGCGCGCCACCCGCTGGCGCAAAATGGCCGGCGGCGGTATGCGCCAGGCGGGCATTCTGGCGGCCGCCGGACTGTATGCCCTGCAAAATAATGTTCAGCGTCTTAAGGAAGACCACGATAATGCCGCGTGGATGGCGGCGCGTCTGCGCGAGATCGGCGCCGACGTGATGCGCCACGACACTAACATGCTGTTCGTGCGCGTCGGCGAGCGGCACGCGGCGCTGGGCGACTTTCTGCGCAGCCGCGGGGTGCTGATCAACGCCTCGCCGGTGGTGCGGCTGGTCACCCATCTGGACGTCAGCCGCGAACAGCTGGCGGACGTGGCCGACCTGTGGAAGACCTTCAGCCAGCGTTAAGGAGCTAACGTGCCGCAAACGATTCTGGTGCTCGGCGCCAGCGGCTATATCGGTCAGCACCTGGTGACCGGACTCAGCCAGCGCGGGCACCGGGTAGTGGCCGCCGCCCGCAATACCGAGCGTCTGCAGAAGCTGGCGCTGCCCGGCGTCAGCTGCCACGACGTGGATCTCAGCTGGCCGGATAACCTGTCGGCGCTGCTCAGGGGCGTGGATACCCTTTACTACCTGGTGCACGGCATGGGCGAAGGGCGCAACTTTATCGCCCGCGAGCGGCACGTGGCGCTCAACGTGCGCGACGCGCTGTGGGAGCAGCCGGTGCGGCAGATTATTTTTCTCAGCTCGCTGCAGGTGCCGGAGGCCGAACAGTCCGACCACCTCCGCGCCCGGCAAATCACCGGCAATATCCTGCGCGATACCGGCATTCCGGTCAGCGAACTGCGGGCGGGGATTATCGTCGGCGCCGGATCGGCGGCCTTCGAGGTGATGCGCGATATGGTCTACAACCTGCCGGTGCTGACGCCGCCGCGCTGGGTGCGCTCCCGCACCTCGCCCATTGCGCTGGAGAATCTGCTCACCTATCTGCTGGGGCTGCTGGACTTTCCCGCCGATGAGAACCGGATTTTCGAAGCCGCCGGACCAGAGGTGCTGAGCTACCAGCAGCAGTTTGAGCGCTTTATGCGCATCAGCGGCCGCCGCAGGCCGCTCGTCCCCATTCCTTTTCCTACCCGCTGGATCTCGGTCTGGTTTCTGCAGACCATCACCTCGGTGCCTGCCAGTATCGCCAGGGCGCTGATTCAGGGGCTTAAGCACGACATGCTGGCGGACGACCGGGCGCTGCGCGCGCTGATCCCGCAGACGCTTATCACCTTTGACGAAGCGGTGGCGCGCACGCTTGAGGAGGAGGCGCAACTGGTGCACTCCAGCGACTGGGGCTATGACGCCCACGCCTACGCCCGCTGGCGGCCGGAGTACGGCTACTATCCGAAGCAGGCGGGATGTACGATCGCCACCCGCGCCAGCCGCGAGGCGCTGTGGCAGATAGTCAATCAGCTCGGCGGCCGCGAGGGCTACTTCTTCGGCAACGTGCTGTGGCGCATCCGCGCCGGCATGGACCTGCTTATCGGCCACCGGCTGGCGAAGGGGCGCCCGGCGCGGCCCTGGCTTGAGGTTGGCGACCGGGTGGACAGCTGGCGGGTGATTATCGTCGAGCCGCAGCGGCAGCTGTCGCTGCTGTTTGGCATGAAGGCGCCGGGGCTGGGACGGCTGACCTTTACTATCAAAGAGCGCGGCGACCATCGCGAAATTGACGTTCGCGCCTGGTGGCATCCGCACGGTATGCCAGGATTATGCTACTGGCTGCTGATGATCCCGGCGCATCTGTTCATTTTTCGCGGGATGGCGAAGCGCATTGCGTCCCTTGCCGAACAAATCACGCGCAGAGAGCCATAATGAACGCATTTGTTACCAGTTTCTCATTGCAACCGGGCGTGATTCACGAAAGAATGCCCGCGAAATTCTTTTCAGGAACAGCGGATTAATATGAAGGTACTGGTCACCGGCGCCACCAGCGGCTTAGGCCGAAATGCGGTGGAGTATTTGCGTCGCAGGGGCGTGAGCGTGAAAGCCACCGGTCGCAATGAGGCGATGGGCAGGCTGCTGACGAAAATGGGCGCGGAGTTTGTACACGCCGATCTCACCCAGCTGGTCTCCTCCCAGGCGAAAGTGATGCTGGCCGGTATTGATACGCTGTGGCACTGCTCCAGCTTTACCTCTCCCTGGGGCACCCAGGAGGCGTTTGACCTCGCCAACGTCCGCGCCACCCGCCGCCTCGGCGAATGGGCGGTGGCCTGGGGCGTGCGCAACTTTATCCATATTTCCTCGCCGTCGCTCTACTTCGACTATCGCCATCACCGCGAGATTACGGAAGACTTTCGCCCGCACCGCTTCGCCAACGAGTTTGCCCGCAGCAAGGCCGCCGGCGAAGAGGTGGTGAAGCTGCTGGCGCAGGCCAATCCCAACACCCGCTTTACGGTGCTGCGTCCGCAGAGCCTGTTTGGCCCGCACGATAAGGTGTTTATTCCGCGCCTGGCGCAGATGATGCACCACTACGGCAGCGTGCTGCTGCCGCGCGGCGGCGCGGCGATGGTGGATATGACCTACTACGAAAACGCCGTCCACGCCATGTGGCTGGCGAGCCAGCCGGAATGCGATGCGCTGCCCTCGGGCCGGGCGTATAACATCACCAACGGCGAATCCCGCAGCCTGAAGAGCATCGTGCAGCGGCTTATCGACGAACTCGACATCCGCTGCCGGATCCGCTCGGTGCCCTATCCGATGCTCGATATGGTGGCCCGCAGCATGGAGCGCTTTGGCCGCAAGTCAGCCAAAGAGCCCACCTTCACCCACTACGGCGTCTCCAAGCTCAACTTCGATTTCACGCTGGATATCAGCCGGGCGGAGCAGGAGCTGGGCTACCGGCCTATCGTCTCCCTCGATGAGGGGATCGTGCAGACGGCGGCCTGGCTCCGGGACCACGGCAAGCTGCACCTCTGACCTACGACGCCTGGCCGTACTTCTCCAGCAGCGCTTCGGCGATGGCCTGAGTTTCAGCATCGGCCTGCCCATCCCAGCGCGCCGGGCGGAAGTGCATCTGAAACGCCATAATCACCCGCCGCTGCTGCTGGGCGGTCATCCCCGGCGTCACCTCATAGCCGTAGCGCGCCAGCAGGTCGAGCAGCACCAGCCGCGACGTCGGCGTGCCCGGCGCCCGCCCGTGCAGGTAGTAAGCCACCCGACTATTGTCAGGCCACGCGCCGATGCCCTGCTGGGAGAGCTGCAGCCACGGGAACATCGGGCCGGGATCGTCTTTACGCTGCGGGGCGATATCCGCGTGGGCCACAATATTCTCCGGCTCAATGTGGTAGCGGGCGATGATATCTTTCACCAGCGGGATCAGGGCGTTTATCTGCCCCTGCGCGAAGGGCGCAAAGCTCTTCTCGCCGCCGCTTTTGGTCCAGCCGGCGTTCTCAAGCTCGATGCCAATCGAGGTGTCGTTGATGCGGGTTGCGCCGCGCCAGAAGCTCGGCCCCGCGTGCCAGGCGAGATCGCGCTCCTGCACCAGCTGGTAGATGCGCGGCTTGCCCTTCTGCATCGGCGGATCCGCCGGCACCAGGTAGTGGGCGCTGACCTGCGATCCGGTCAGGGTGGCGAGGGAGACGTCAAAATCACCGGCGGTATAGTGCAGGACGAGGATTTTGATGCGCGGATAGGCGTTGCGCGCCGGATGCAGCGTATCCAGCTGATAGCCGGGCTTGTTGACGACGCCCTGCGCTTTTTCCTTCTCTTCCGAGGCGCAGCCCGCCAGCAGCAGCGCCAGAGATAACAGCAGCAGGAGTCGCTTCATCGCCGGGTTTTCACTGCGGTGCCGCTGACGCTGACCATCAGCATGCTGCTATCTTTGCCGACGGTTTCATAATCAATATCGATACCGACTACGGCGTTTGCGCCGAGCGCCTTCGCCTGCTCGCCCAGCTCCTTAAAGGCAATTTCGCGCGCTTTGCGCAGCTCTTTCTCATAGGCCCCGGAGCGGCCGCCGACGATATCGCGGATGCCGGCAAAAAAGTCGCGGAAAATGTTGGCACCGAGAATGGCCTCGCCGGTCACCACGCCGCAGTATTCCTCGATTGTCTGACCTTCCAGGGTAGGGGTTGTTGAGTATTGCATTGCTCTTCCGTCCTCCTTCGTCAATACCTTAGCGCAGTTAGCCAAATACATTCCTATAGCAATGCGCTATGCTTTTAAAAAACTCAGTACCGTAGACATTTTATAAGGAAATCAGTTATGCGCTACTCAATTACTGCTCTTGTTATTCCCTGCGCGCTGCTGCTCAGCGCCTGCACCACCGTGACGCCCGCGTTTAAGGATATCGGCAGCCGCTCCGGCCCCTGCATCGAAGGCGGCCCGGACACCGTCGCTCAGGCCTTCTATGATTACCGTATTCAGCATCGTGAAACGACCCTTGCGGCGCTGCGCCCTTATCTGAGTGACGACCTGAATGACGTACTGACAAAAGCCGATCGCGATCCGCAAAAGCGCGCGCTGCTGCATAAAGATCCTTTCACCGGGACGACAACTATCCCTGACAGCGCTGAGGTCGCCAGCGCATCAACGATCCCGAACACCGATGCGCGCAATATTCCGCTGCGGGTCAAACTGCATCAGGGTAGCCAGAGCTGGCAGGATGAAGTGCTGATGATCCGCGAAGGCCAGTGCTGGGCGGTGGACGATATTCGCTATCTCAGCGGCAACAGCCACGCTCTGACCGGCACCCTGCGCCAGAGCATGGAGCTGCGCTGATCCCCCTACGCTCCCTCAGGTAAAATGTCTGGCATTCGGCAACGGATGCCGACATTTATATCCCCGCACTACCCCGCTCACAATTTTGTGCTAAGTTTACTCATAAACATGGTTTATTTTTAAGTTTTAACGCATAAATATTGCATAACTATTCTGTGAACGTTACTATTTGCGGCCTCAATTGCTATTGGTCAGATGTGCTGGATGAGTATAAAACTAGAGGGCATTAACTGCTTCTACGGCGCCCACCAGGCGCTGTTTGATATAACCCTGGACTGCCCGCAGGGTGAAACGCTGGTGCTGCTCGGCCCCAGCGGCGCGGGGAAAAGCTCGCTGCTGCGCGTGCTCAACCTGCTGGAGATGCCGCGCTCCGGCACGCTCTCTATCGCCGGAAACCAGTTTAACTTCAGCAAAGTGCCGTCGGACAAGGCGATCCGCGAGCTGCGCCAGAACGTCGGCATGGTTTTCCAGCAGTATAATCTCTGGCCGCACCTCACCGTGGTGCAGAACCTGATTGAAGCGCCCTGCCGGGTGCTCGGGCTTGCAAAAGCGCAGGCGATGGCGCGGTCGGAAAAACTGCTCGACCGTCTGCAGCTCAAGCCCTTCAGCGACCGCTATCCGCTGCATCTCTCCGGCGGCCAGCAGCAGCGCGTGGCCATCGCCCGGGCGCTGATGATGGAGCCGCAGGTCCTGCTGTTTGATGAGCCGACCGCCGCCCTTGACCCGGAAATCACCGCCCAGATCGTCAGCATCATCCGCGAACTGGCGCAGACCCAAATTACCCAGGTGATCGTCACCCATGAAGTTGAGGTGGCCCGCAAAACCGCGAGCCGCGTTATCTATATGGAGAACGGTCATATCGTTGAACAAGGTAGTGCGGACTGCTTCACCGCTCCGCAGACCGAGGCGTTTAAAAACTATCTTTCACACTGAAGCTTCAGGAACAATGACAATGAAAAAACTCGTGATTGCCGCGCTGCTCGCAAGCGTAAGCCTCTCTGCCACCGCTGCCCAGACTATTCGCTTCGCCACCGAAGCGTCCTATCCTCCGTTTGAGTCGATGGACGCCAGCAACAAGATTGTCGGCTTCGACGTCGATCTGGCTAACGCCCTGTGTAAAGAGATTGACGCCACCTGCACCTTCAACAACCAGGCGTTCGATAGCCTGATCCCGAGCCTGAAGTTCCGCCGCGTTGACGCGGTGATGGCCGGTATGGATATCACCCCGGAGCGCGAAAAGCAGGTACTGTTCACCAAACCTTACTACGATAACTCCGCGCTGTTCATCGGCCAGAAAGGCAAGTACGCCACCATTGACGCCCTGAAGGGCAAAAAAGTCGGCGTGCAGAACGGCACCACCCACCAGAAATTTATTACCGATAAGCACCCGGAAATTACCACCGTACCGTACGACAGCTATCAGAATGCGAAGCTGGATCTGCAAAACGGCCGCATTGACGCCGTCTTCGGCGATACCGCGGTGGTAACCGAGTGGCTGAAGGCCAACGACAAGCTGACGGCCGTCGGCGATAAAGTGACCGATAAAGATTACTTCGGCACCGGCCTCGGCATCGCGGTGCGCCAGGGCAATACCGAACTGCAGCAGAAATTCAACGCTGCGCTGGATAAAGTGAAGCAGGACGGCACTTACCAGAACATCTACAACAAATGGTTCCAGAAGTAAGTCCTGATGAACGAAATGTTTCCGTTAGCAAGCGCCGCCGGGATGACCGTCGGCCTTGCGCTCACAGCGCTGGTCATCGGCCTGGCGCTGGCGATGATCTTCGCGGTGTGGGAGTCGGCCCGCTGGCGCCCGCTGGCGTGGATTGGCACTGCGCTGGTCACCGTGCTGCGCGGGCTGCCTGAAATCCTGGTGGTCCTTTTTATCTATTTCGGCTCCTCGCAGCTGCTGCTGATGCTCTCCGACGGCTTCAGCATCAACCTCGGCGTTGTGCAGATCCCGGTGCAGGTGCAGATAGATAACTTCGACGTCAGCCCGTTCCTGTGCGGCGCCATCGCCCTTTCCCTGCTCTACGCCGCCTACGCCTCGCAGACCCTGCGCGGCGCGCTGAAAGCGGTTCCGCAGGGGCAGTGGGAGTCGGGTCAGGCGCTGGGGCTGAGCAAAAGCGCCATCTTCTTTCGCCTGGTGATGCCGCAGATGTGGCGCCACGCGCTGCCGGGGCTGGGCAACCAGTGGCTGGTGCTGCTGAAGGATACCGCGCTGGTGTCGCTTATCAGCGTCAACGACCTGATGCTGCAGACCAAAAGCATCGCCACCCGCACCCAGGAGCCGTTTACCTGGTATATCGTGGCGGCGGCGATCTATCTGGCGATCACCCTGATAAGCCAGTACGTGCTCAAGCGCATCGATCTGCGCGCGACCCGCTTTGAACGGAGGCCTGGCTGATGCTTGAGTACATGCCCGAACTGATGAAGGGGCTGCACACCAGCCTGACGCTGACCGCCGCCTCCATCGTCGTCGCCCTGATCCTCGCCCTGCTGTTCACCATCGTCCTGACGCTGAAGACGCCGGTGCTGGTGTGGCTGGTGCGCGGCTATATCACGCTGTTTACCGGTACCCCGCTGCTGGTGCAGATCTTCCTTATCTACTACGGACCCGGCCAGTTTCCGCAGCTGCAGAACTACCCGGCCATCTGGCACCTGCTGTCGGAGCCGTGGCTGTGCGCGCTGATAGCCCTGTCGCTCAACAGCGCCGCCTATACCACGCAGCTGTTCTACGGCGCGATCCGCGCTATCCCGGAAGGCCAGTGGCAATCATGCGGGGCGCTGGGGATGAATAAAAAGGATACGCTGGCGATCCTGCTGCCCTACGCCTTTAAGCGGGCGCTCTCCTCCTACTCCAACGAAGTGGTGCTGGTGTTCAAGAGCACGTCGCTTGCCTATACCATCACCCTGATGGAGGTGATGGGCCACGGCCAGCTGCTCTACGGCCGCACCTATGACGTAATGGTGTTTGGCGCGGCCGGCGTGGTCTACCTGGTGGTCAACGGCCTGCTGACGCTGCTGATGCGCCTGATCGAGCGCCGGGCGCTGGCGTTCGAGCGCCGCAGCTAAGGTGAATACACGCTAAAGCGTAATGCGGGTAAGTGAAGCGCTGCCCGCATTTTTTTTGCAGTCAGAAAAATAATTAATCGATATTATTGAATATAAATTCACTTAATGGCATGGTAACTCTCGTTAACAACACACAATATTGACCGACGGGAGTTCTACCATGAAAAAACTGATGCTGGCCGCGCTGCTGGCCACCTTCGCCGCCGGCGCTGCCGCCGCCGACAAAATCAGCTTCGGCGTCTCCGCCACCTATCCGCCGTTTGAGTCCCTCGACGCCAGCAATCAGATTGTCGGCTTTGATATCGATCTTGCGAAGGCGCTGTGCAAACAGATGCAGGCGGAGTGCACCTTTACCAACCACGCCTTCGATAGCCTGATCCCGTCGCTGAAGTTTAAAAAATACGACGCGGTGATTTCCGGAATGGACATCACCCCGGAGCGCAGCAAACAGGTGGCCTTTACCGCGCCGTACTACGCCAACTCGGCGCTGGTGATCGCCAAAAAAGGCGCTTATCACAACTTCGATGAACTGAAGGGTAAACGCATCGGCATGGAGAACGGCACCACCCACCAGAAGTACCTGCAGGATAAGCACCCGGAAGTGAAGACCGTGGCCTACGACAGCTATCAGAACGCGATCATCGACCTGAAAAACGGCCGCATCGACGGCGTGTTCGGCGATACCGCCGTGGTGAACGAGTGGCTGAAGACCAATCCGCAGCTCGGCCCGGCCACGCCGAAGGTAACCGACCCGCAGTACTTCGGCACCGGGTTGGGCATCGCGGTGCGCCCGGGCAATACCGCCCTGCTGGATAAGCTCAACGGCGCGCTGAAGGCCATCAAAGCCGACGGCACTTATCAGAAAATCAGCGACCAGTGGTTCCCGCAGTAACGACCCTGCGCCTTACTTAGCCTCTGCGCCGCCCTCTGCCGGGCGGCGCTTCACTTCCACCGGCCTACAGCTTCCCCCGTCATTCGCGCCCTCAAATCGGCACAAAAAAGCGAAAACAGGCCCCGCCTGCGCCTTCCACCAGCCTGATACCGCCGCCGTGCAGCTCCAGCATTCGCCGGACGATCAGCAGCCCCAGCCCGCCGCGATCTTCACCTGCGGCACGCGTTCCCAGGGCCGACGGCCGCTCAAACAGCTGCTCCCGCCTCTCCGGTTCAATACCCGGCCCGTTGTCGGCAACCTCCACCTGAATCACTCCGCGCTCCTGCCACAGCCGCAGGCGAATGGCGCCGCCCGGCGGCGTATGGCGCACGGCGTTATCCAGCAGATTGGTGACCACCCGCTCAATCATCGAGACGTCGGCGTTCAGCAGCGGCAGGCCGCGCGGCGCGTCGACCGCGAGGGTCAGGCGGCGGGTTTCGATCGCCAGGTCAAACTTCTGAGTGACATCCTGAATCAGCTCGGCGAGCGCGAAAGGCTCAAGCTGCGGCTTAATGCTGCCGTGCTCCAGGCGCGCCAGCTCAAACAGCTGCTGGGAGAGATGCCGCACCTTGTGGCCCTGGCGCAGGGCTATCGCCAGATAGTGGCGGTTATCCTCCACGGAGAGGGTCTCCGCCTTCAGGGAGAGCGTTTCCAGATAGCCCAGCAGCGAGGTCAGCGGCGTGCGCAGGTCGTGCGAAATATTGGCGATAAACTCCCGCCGCTGGCGGTCGCTGTCGGCAAGGCTCTCCCACTGGCCCGCTATCTGGCGCGCCAGCTCAATAAAGCGGTTGCGCAGCAGCGCCACCTCATTGCCCGGATTCGGCTCCGGCGTCTCCAGGGCCAGGCGCTTGATGGCGGCCAGGCTATCCTGATCCAGCCCCTGCACCTTCGCCGTCAGCCGCCGGACCGGCCGCGTGACCCAGTACCACACCAGCAGACCCGCCAGCGCGCCGCAGGCCGCCACCAGCAGCAGCGTCCACAGCACGGTAATGCTCAGGGTATCCTGCCAGGCGCTACGGGCCAGGGCGTTAAAACGCTCGCCCTGCAGGATGATATAGAGGTAGCCGCGCAGTTCGCCCTGCTGACGCACCGGCGCGGCGCTGAAAACCTTTTTATCGCTGCTGCGCGGATCGTCACCGTATACCGGCCAGCCGTCGGCGGCGAGGAAGCGGGTGATATCGGCGACGCTGACGCGCCGGCGCTGAATATGCCCCGGCGGCGCGGCGTCGGCCAGCAGATCGCCCTCGGGCGAAACCAGATAAAGCTCCACGGCCGGGTTAAGGGTCATCAGCCGGTCAAATAGCGTCTTCAGCGCCGGGCGGTTAACGCGCCCCTGCGGATCGAACAGCGCCTCACTGGCGACAATCTGCGGCGCCAGGTCGGCGGAGAGGCGCTGCACCATCGCGCTGCCGTACCGGCTGCTGCTGTAGAGCTGAACGGCGCAGGCGGCGACCGCGCAGAGCATCAGGATAGCGGTAAACACCAGCGTCAGGCGCTGGCTGAGGCTCAGGCGGCGGATCATGTGGCCTTCCAGGCGGCGAATTTATAGCCTTTTCCCCACACGGTGAGGATGATCTCCGGCTCGGCGGGGTCGCGCTCTATCTTGATGCGCAGGCGGTTAATGTGGGTGTTCACGGTATGCTCATAGCCCTCGTGCTGGTAGCCCCAGACGTGCTCCAGCAGCGCCAGGCGCGAAAAGACCTCGCCCGGATGGCGGGCAAACCAGTAAAGCAGGTCAAACTCGCGCGGGGTCAGATCCAGCGGCGCGTTGCGCAGCCGGACGCTGCGCATGAGCGGATCGATGTGCAGACCGTGCAGCGTAATGGCGCTGCTGTCGCTGCGGATATCCTGCCCCATCGCCTGCTGGCGGCGGAACAGCGCCTTCACCCGCGCCACCAGCTCCAGCACGGAAAAAGGCTTGGCCAGGTAGTCATCGGCGCCGGTCTCCAGCCCCAGGACGCGCTGCGCCTCGCTGGTGCGGGCGCTGATAATGATGACCGGCAGATAGCGGCTCATCTGGCGAATGCGGCGGCACAGCGTGAGTCCGTCCACGCCCGGCAGCATAATATCGAGAATGGCCGCATCCCAGACTTCGCTCTCCAGCCGCTGCAGCGCCCTGCCGCCATCGGTTTCGTGAACAATCTGGTACCCTTCATCCTGCAGGTTAAGCCGCAGCAGCGCGGCGATGTCGTCGTCGTCTTCGACCAGTAATATCTTCTTTAAGGTGCTCATCGTGTTGTACGGTTGGCCGTTTTGCACAAGCTTAGCGTACTCCCGCCCGCGGAGTTATCACATTTTGTTTAACCTTCCCGGGGGCTGCCCGGGCTGAAAGCCAGTCCTGACGAAATTTATTTCGGCAAAAAGCGTCATTTGCGCCAGATTGACCAGGAAATTTCAGCGGTAAGGATAATCTCTTTCCTGGGTTAAAATAATGAAAGCCTGAATGATAATTATCGGGAAATATTCATTTAAATGCTAACACCTGGTGTCAGCAACGTATTATAGCGCTCACCTCAACGGCGACAACCTACTGATTTAACTAGAGGATATAACACATTAATAGCAAAAGACACATATAAAGCCGGCGCCAACAAATTGCCAATTCAATGTCCCGTTAAGATTATTCAGATTTCATTCTTGATATTTATAAACACCCAAAACACCAACAGGCAATAACACCAAAAAAACCACAATATAAAAAATAAAAGAACAATAATAACTTAATTAAAAGAATATAACACCACAAAACAAGCATTATATAGATATTAACACCAAATAATTAATGCATTGGAACTTAATAGCCAGTCATTTAATATATCCTTACGCGAGGTGCTTATGACTCATAAGAAGAAGAAGACGTATTCTTTTATACAACCAGTGGAAAACCGGCGACATCATTATGTTAATTATTATCGTGATCAACATGCCCGCAGGCATATTATGGCGAACTTCATTGGCACTCAATCTGAGCGCCTCAATAAGGCCCTCAGATCTGCTGCTCCGGCAAGATAATAACGGCCGGGCAGAAGCCATTTTGCCCGCAGAAAGCCGCAGTACGCGGCGCCGCCATTGCGCTAACGGCGATCCTGCTATTTACAGGGAAAGGTATTCGGACGTTCTTAATATCTAATATTCAAATGCCCGAACAAGACTAACGCTACGATTCAGACAGACATCCGCATGGCTGCCATGCGTGCACGGTATCTTATTGATAATCAATAACCGGTAAATCCCGGGAGTATTCTGTTCGCCTGTATATTACCACCCCAGCACCTGACTCCTTATCTAAGGCAGAAGATGATAATAGAAACTTAAAGCAAGGGCAGTTATTTATGAACGATATCATCAGTCAAACACATAAAACCTGTTATAGCTTTCTGCAGCAATTTATTAACCTCTCCGTCGATCCTATTTGCTTAAGGGAAAACAGCGGTGAATTTTTGATCTGCAATCATTCATTTACCGAAAAGCTATTAGGTAATTTAAAATTGGCCGAATGGTTATCAACACTTGATTTTGAAACCTCGTATAAACTTAGCGCCCTGGAGCTCGAAGCTTACGCTCTGGAATGCGGAGTGATAATGGAGGAAAATATAAATCTTCGCGGTAAACAATGGGATTTTATTATTACCAAGTTAACCATCGATGGTATTGCTATGACCATCTGGCAATTTTCAAGAATTTACCGGAAAGTTGCTGCAAATAATAAATTTGAACCGGGCCTGACGGCGGCTATCGACCGCCTGCAGAAGCTGGTCGAAGAGCTTAAGGAGAGCCATAAGAGCAATCTCAGCCTCTACTGCCTCGGCGCCAGCCACAGCCTGATCGCCAGAATACTCAATATCTCGACCGGGACCTCCAAAAACCGCATTAAGCATATTCAGGACCGGCTGCTGATCGACAGCAGAGAGGAGCTGTTCATTCTGTTCCACGTCAGCGGTATTTCCGTCCTGCTCTACAGGCGGACGCTGCAATGCATTACCCGGAACGTTAATAAATTGTTAAAAAAATAGTGACTTTTAGTCCATTTACTTTCTCAACGCGCACCGTCTATTATCGCAATCGGTAACCGGCACCGTCAGATAAAACCAGACATCAGCGCTCGCCCGATATTTATATCCGCGAACAGCCGTTGTCGATGTCAGTCCAGGACGGGCAAATGAATAAAGCTGCAATAATAAATACGCTGTGGATGGTGCTGGAAAAAATAGTCTTAATAGTCGGTTACTTTCTGGTAAGTGCATTAGTCGCCAGGTATCTGGGCCCCGCCATGGTGGGCCAACTGGCCTATCTGGTCGCCGTTTATCAGATTGTCCAGGTCATCGCCAAATGGGGAAGCGAAAGCGTAATTTTTCGTCGGGTCAGTAAAAAACCGCAGTCGGGTAGCCGCTGCTTACAGGCTTCTCTGCGCTTTCGCCTGACCTGCCTACTGGGCCTGACGATACCGCTGGAAATTTACTTTTATGTTAGCCAAAGTACGCTGTTTTTTATTTTTTCCGCCGCAGTAGCGCTCAGCGCCCTGTTTAGCAGTCTGGATGTTTATGCCGTTTATTATAATGCGCGGCTGCGCTCGCAATATAATACGGTTATTAACTGCTGCGGACTGATATGCAGCCTGATACTGCGCGCGATCGCCGTGTTTATGGTTTTAAAGCCGGTGTGGCTGGTGCTGCCAATCATGGTTAATAGCGGCCTGCCGCTGCTGCTCAGGTACATTAAATACCGGCGCAGCGATGCCGTGGTGCTGAAAAAGGAGAACAGCCGGCACTATCAGAAATATTTTTTTCACAGCGGCAAGCATCTGGTGTTCTCCGCGCTGGCGGTTTCCCTGTATACCCAGTGCCAGAACTTTTTTATTTACCACTATGCGGGCAGCGCGCAGCTGGGTATTTATACGGTGGCGGTCACGTTCACCGCCGGCGCTGGGGCCTTTATTAATGCACTGATAACATCCTGTTATGTATCGATTTATGCGGAGCCAGATCCACAGCGGGCAAAGGAAAAAGCCGGCGTATTGTTACGCTGGGTGGCGGCCGCCGCGCTGCTTGCCAGTATCGCAACAGTCGCCCTCGGCGGTTTTATTATTGACAGACTTTACGGTGCCGAATATGCCCTCGCCAGGGAACCGCTAATTATTCTGTCACTGGCCGCAATGCTCTCATTTATGGGCACGGTGACCTACCGCTACATTATGCACTATAGCGGGTTTTATTATTTATCAATAAAGACGCTGTTTACGCTGGTGATCAGCGTAATGATAACCGGCGGGCTGGTTAAGCACTACGGCATTATTGGCGCGGCATGGGCCACGGTTATTGTTGAGCTGCTGTCGCTGACCCTGCTCAACTATTTTTTCAAAAACCATGCGGTATTAAAGCTGCATCTGTTTAGCATCCGAGGAAGATAAGATGAATATGGTCGTGCATTCATTGTTCAGAACGGTTCCGTGGTATTTCAGAGATATGATCCTGTATCGCCGGGCCTTTGGTCATTTTCCCGATCTGGCAAATCCGAAAAAATTCAGCGAAAAAATCATCAAGCGCAAGCGCACCCAGTGCTTCGACGAGCACGCCTACAGTAACCTTGCCGATAAATATAAGGTGCGAAACTACGTGTGCGCCGTGATTGGCGCCGACTATCTGGTGCCGCTGCTGGAGGTGTACAGCGATGCCGACAGCCTGAAGCAGGATATTCTCAACGTCAATAACGCCGTCATCAAGCCCAACCACGGCTCGGGAATGCTGCTGTTTATTGAGGACTATCCGACCCACGACCAGTGCCGGCACATCTTAAAGCAGGTAAAAAAGTGGATGAACCTTGATTTTTCGCGCATCAGCTGTGAATACCATTATCGCAAGATAAGCCGCAAGATTCTGGTGGAGAGGATGATCGGCACCCTCGATAATCCGCCGATCGACTATAAGTTCCACATTTTCCGGCAGCGCGGCGAGACCTTCTTTGTGCTGCAGGTGATCGAACGCCAGCAGCAGCAGAAGCCGGTCTTTACCACCTACATCAACAATTTTGCCACCGCCTATAAAGGCAGCTACGCGCTCGGCCCGCAGGAGAGAGCCATTGCCGAAGAGGCGCTGAATAACAGCATCCGGCTCGCCTACAACCTGGAGTACGCGCGTATCGACTGGCTGGTGCACGACCAGGGCCTGTACTTCAGTGAGATAACCCTCACCCCGGCGGCGGGCTACGTGACCGGCTTTGGCGAAGATCTGGATTTGCTGATGGGCAAGCAGTGGCAGCTGCCGCAGAAGATTTAATCATGATGGCGCCCCCGCGATCGCCGGATGACGATCTTCGCTGGATCAGTACGCTGAAGTCGGCCTGTATTCTGCTGGTTGTGCTGTTTCACGTCACCGATCCCGGCTTTGTGAATACCCTCGCTTCGCTCTCCGCCGGCAGGCAGATAGCCGGGGGGTGGGCGGCCTTTAACGCCCACCTCTCTCCGCTGCGGATGCCGGCCTTTTTTTTCGTTTCCGGACTGCTGGCCCGCCGCAGCATCAACGCCCGCGGGTGGCGCGAACTGGCGGGCGGGCGGCTGGCAAATCTGCTCTATCTCTATCTGCTCTGGTGCCTGCTGCAGTGGCTGACGGTGCAGTTCATCATTCATCAGATAACCGGCCAGCGGATCTCGCCCAATACCAACGCCATCTATGCCGCATCGCCGCGAGAGCTTGTCGTCCTTACGCTAAAAGGGATGAGCAGCGCATGGTATCTCTACGCCCTGTTTGGCTATATCATCCTGGCGAAAGCCGGCAGAAAGTGGCCCCTGCTCTGCCTGACCTTCGGTCTCCTGCTCTATCTTGCCGCCGCGCTGAAGCTGGTTCCCGGCTGGGGGCCGCAGAGCCTGTGCCGCTATGCGCTGTTTTTCCTGATCGGCGCCTTTTTTTCCGAACCGGTCATCACCCTCAGCCGCTGGCGGGCGAGGAGTCTCCCGGTCTGGCTGCTGCTACTGGGCGCTGCCGACGGCATGAGGGCGGCAGGGATAAGCAGTAATCTGGCCGAATCCTTTATTGCCATCCCGCTGGCCATCACCGGCTGCCGGCTGCTGAACGCGCATCTTCCCACGGCGTACCTGAACCGGCTGGGGTATATCACCCTGCCCGTCTACGTGATGCACCGCATCTTCATCGAGCTGTTCGCCGCGGCGACGATTCAGTACGCCGGGCGCCACGGCGGATTCGACTCGCCGGCGTTTTCCCTTTTCTGGGCCATCGGCTACCCGCCACTGATGACCCTGCTCTGCGCCGCCGCCGCGCTGGGCCTGTGGAAGCTGCTCAATCAGGGCCCGGGAGAGCGGCTGTTTGCCCTGCGCCCGCCGGCGGCGGTCAGGGCCTGACGTCGCGCACCAGCAGGGTCAGCACTTCGTAGTGGGCGGTGTGGGGGAACATATCGAACAGCTGCACCCGCTCAAGGCGGTAGTCCGGCAGGCAGGCAATGTCGTTTGCCATGCTCTGCGCATTGCAGCTGGAGTAGATGATATACGGGGGCGCCATGCGGCTCAGGTAGTCGCACAGCGCCCTGCCGATGCCCCGGCGCGGCGGATTGACCAGCACCAGATCCGGCGCCGCCTGCTGGCCGGTGGCAAACTGCGTGGAGTCCAGCGCCTGGAAATGAAGATTGTGCAGCCCCAGTTCGGCGGCGGACTGGCGGGCGCAGGCGATGGCCTCCGGGGCAATTTCGATGCCGGTCAGGCGCATGTCGGGCGTGGCGCAGTGCAGGCCAAAGCCGCCGACGCCGCAGAACAGATCCCACATGTGATTAACCGGCAGGGCGCGCACCCAGTCGCGGGCGGCGGCGTAAAGCTCGGAGGCCACCGCCGGGTTGGTCTGGAAGAAACTCTGCGGGCGGATCCACAGCGGCACGCCGTTGAAGCGCTCGGCCAGCGCCTGCTGTTCGGTAAAGAAGATCTCCTCCTCGCCCTCCATGATCGCCATATGCACCGGCTGAATATTGGCGGTAATGACCTTCAGCTGCGGCAGCTGCGCCCTGAGCCAGGGCAGCGCCGCGCGCAGCGGATCAACTTTGGCCTGCGAACGCAGGACAAAGCGCAGCATCATCCCGCCGTCCAGGCGGCTTTCGGTCAGCAGCAGGTACTTAAGCTCCCCGCGGCGGCGGGCGACGTTATAGGGCGTCAGCCCGGCGCGGGCGATAAACGGTTTGAGGACGTCAAAGACCGGCGCGAAGCGCGCCGGATAGAGCGGGCAGCCGGTGAGATCCTCCGCCGTGCCGTCCCGGTTCAGGATGCCGAGCAGCGGCTTCTCGACGCTGCCGCTGACCACCATTTTGGCTTTATTGCGAAAGCCCTGCTCCGGGCCTTCGGCGGGCGGGCGCCACTCTCTGACGGGCCTGTCGGCCAGCAGTTGCCGCAGGTCGAGAAGCTTGGCCGAGAGCTGTTGCGGCACGGGCCGCTCAAGCCACTGGCAGGAGCGGCAGCGGCCGGCATCATAGAGAGCGCACTGCATAGAGAAACCTTACACATTCGGGGGCGGGGATTGTACCACCGTTATTGCAGGCGGAAAAAGCGGCGGCTGGCAGAAGGCAGGAAAAGCAGCATCAGCACCAGCAGGTCGGGCAGCTTTTGCATCACCAGCGAGCGGAAAATCTCCCGCTTCGACTCGCCGGCAATGCTGAACAGTTCGGGATAGCCGTAGCCGAGCGACGCCGACCACAGATAGCCGGTGGCGATAATCTGGGTCGCGAGGTAGATCCAGCGCGCCGGGTTACGCCCCTTAATCAGCGAAAATGCGCACCAGATCTCCACAAATACCAGCACGAGGCTCGCCAGAAAAACCAGCGTCAGCGACCAGGTCTGCACGCTGCGCAGCACGAAGGACTCCAGGCCGCGCAGGCCCAGCAGGTTGAGGATCATCAGCAGGTCGAGCCCGCGGATGAGAATAATGGCGAACGCCGCTATCTGCACCAGGGTAGGCACATTCAGCCGGGCGTGAGAATGTCGTGATTTGGCAAACAGTCGCAAGTGTGGCCTTCCATGAAAACGCCCCCTCCGGCGGGAAGGGGCGAAACACAACTTATGGAATTTTAGGCAATTTAGCCGCGTCTTGCACGCTGCATATCGCGCATTCGCTGCTTTTCCGTGCGGGCCATCAGATACCAGGCGATAAAACCAACGATCCCGACCACGCCGAGGATAAGCGTCGCCAGGGCGTTGATCTCCGGGTTAACGCCCATCCGCACGCTGGAGAAGACCAGCATCGGCAGCGTCGTCGCTCCCGGCCCGGAAACGAAGCTGGCGATCACCAGGTCATCGAGCGACAGGGTAAAGGCCAGCAGCCAACCGGAGATCACCGCCGGCATAATCATCGGCAGGGTAATGATGAAGAACACCTTCAGCGGCGCGGCCCCCAGATCCATCGCCGCCTCTTCAATCGAACGGTCCAGCTCGCGCAGGCGCGAAGAGATCACCACCGCCACGTATGCCGTACAGAAAGTGACGTGGGCCAGCCAGATGGTCAGCATCCCCCGATCCGACGGCCAGCCGATGGCGTGGCCGAGGGCGACGAACAGCAGCAGCAGCGACAGGCCGGTGATCACATCCGGCATCACCAGCGGGGCGGTTATCATAAAGGCGAAACCGTTTGAACCGCGAAAGCGGCCAAAGCGCACCATCACCACGGCGGCAATAGTACCGAGGATGCTGGCCATGGTTGCCGCGCAGGCGGCCACCGTCAGGCTCAGGCCCACGGCGCTCATCATCGCATCGTCGCGGAACAGCTCGCCGTACCAGCGCGTGGACCAGCCTGCCCACACCGTCACCAGCTTCGAGCTGTTGAAGGAGTAGATGACCAGCATCAGCATCGGCGCATAGAGAAAGGTAAAGCCGAGCACGAGGATCAGAATGCGCCACGGCGAGCGGACTACCGGTAAGTTGTTCATCCGTTCTCTCCCATCTGCTTCTGCTGGTGCTTGTGGAACCACATAATCGGCACGATCAGCAGCAGCAGCATAACCACCGCCACCGCCGAGGCCACCGGCCAGTCGCGGTTATTGAAGAACTCCTGCCACAGTACCCGGCCAATCATGATGGTGTCCGGGCCGCCGAGTAGCTCGGGAATAACGAACTCGCCCACCGCCGGAATAAACACCAGCATCGCGCCGGCAATAATCCCGCCTTTGGTCAGCGGCACGATGACGCTGAAGAAGGTCTTCAGCGGTCGGGCGCCGAGATCGAGCGACGCCTCCACCAGCGAATAGTCGATGCGCGTCAGGGCGGTGTAGATAGGCAGCACCATAAACGGCAGATAGGCATAGACGATGCCAATATAGACCGCGAGGTTAGTGTGCAGGATCGCCAGCGGCTGATCGATAACCCCAAGCCAGATCAGGAAGTTGTTGAGAATACCGTTGCTTTTCAGAATGCCCATCCAGGCGTAGACACGGATCAGGAACGAAGTCCACGACGGCAGGATCACCAGCAGCAGCAGGATGTTGCGGGTGGAGGGCTTACTGTGGGCGATGGCCCACGCCAGCGGGTAGCCCAGCAGCAGACAGCAGATCGTCGACACGCCCGCCATCTGCAGCGACTGCAGATAGGCCTCGGCGTACAGCGGATCGTCGGTCAGCTGCAGGAAATTGCCGATATTAAGCGTCAGGGTCAGCTGATCGTCCGCCCACTCCAGCAGCTCGGTGTAGGGCGGGATGGCCCGCGCCATGTCGGCGAGGCTTATCTTAAAGACGATCAGAAACGGCAGCAGAAACAGCAGGCACAGCCAGAGATAGGGCAGCGCGATAACCAGCTTGCGCCCGTGCTTCATCTGCAGGCGCGCAAGCCAGGTGCCGCCGGCGGCCGGCGGTGGTAATGTACTCATGGCATCCCCTCCCCTAAACCGTCAACACCACGCAGCTGTCGGCGTCCCAGCACAGCCGCACCTCATCGCCCCAGGTCGGCAGACCTTTGCGATAGCGGTGTTCGTTCTGCAGCTGGGCGCTGATCACCTGCCCGCTGTTGAGCCGCACGTGATAGATAGAGAGATCGCCCAGATAGGCAATGTGCGTCACCTCGCCCACCGCGAAGTTGTAGCCGCTGGCCGGCGGTTCGTCGCACAGCACTATCTTCTCCGGGCGCAGGGCGATGTACACCGGCACGTTGTCCACCACCGAGGCGTCGGCATCGACCTTCAGCGGGTGCACCAGCCCCGGCGCGTCAATCACCAGGCCGTCCTCTTCGCGGGTCTTCAGCATGCCTTCGAAGACGTTGACCGAGCCGATAAACTCCGCGCTGTAGCGGGTGGTCGGGTGCTCGTAGATCTCCTCCGGCTCGCCGATCTGCACAAACTTGCCGCGGTTCATGATGGCAATGCGCCCGGCCATGGTCATCGCCTCTTCCTGGTCGTGGGTCACCATCACGCAGGTGACGCCGACGCGCTCAAGAATATCGACCACCTCAAGCTGCATCCGATCGCGCAGCTTTTTATCCAGCGCGCCCATCGGCTCGTCGAGCAGCAGCAGCTTCGGCCGCTTGGCAAGGCTGCGGGCCAGGGCCACGCGCTGGCGCTGGCCGCCGGAGAGCTGATGCGGCTTGCGTTTGGCAAACTCCTGCATGTGCACCAGGCTCAGCATCTCGGCCACCCGGGCGGCGATCTCCGCCTTCGGCAGCTTGTCCTGCTTGAGGCCGAAGGCAATGTTCTGCTCCACGGTCATGTGCGGAAACAGGGCGTAGGACTGGAACATCATATTGACCGGGCGCTGGTAGGGCGGCACCTGGGAGAGGTCGACCCCGTCCAGCACAATCTGTCCGGCGGTTGGCTGCTCGAAGCCCGCCAGCATGCGCAGCAGCGTGGACTTGCCGCAGCCGGAGGCGCCGAGTAGGGCAAAAATTTCACCTTTATAAATCGTCAGGCTGACATCGTCGACGGCGCGCTGGTCATCGAAGGATTTGGTCAGGTTGCGGATCTCCAGCAGCGGGGTGAGGAGCTTGCTGGCCCTGGACTGCGGACGTGCAATGGCGTCGTTCAATTATGGTGCTCTCCGGCGAAATACAAGAAGTCGGTACGGCCCGGTTGCCGTACTGTTTGCCTGCGCGCAGGCCGGGTGCCTGCGCCAGGCCGGGGCAGCTGCACAACTCTGGTGCAGCCGCCCGGTGCAATGCCCCGCCGCGCTATTTGCCGGTTTTAACCTTGGTCCAGGCGCGGGTGATGATGCGGTCCACTTTTGGCGGCAGCACGTTCTGAGTAAAGAGCTTGGCGCGGATCGCCTCCGGCGGATAGATGCCCGGATTGTTGCGCACTTCGTCACTCAGCAGCGGCGTCGCCGCTTTGTTGGCGTTGGCGTAATAAACGTGGTTGCTGATGTTGGCCACTACGTCCGGCTTCATCAGGTAGTTGAGGAACTGGTAGGCCTCGTCTTTGTTTTTGGCATCCGCCGGGATGGCAAACATGTCGAAGTAGGTCAGCGCCCCCTCTTTGGGGATCGAGTAGGCAATGTTGACGCCGTTCTTCGCCTCTTTAGCGCGGTTTGCGGCCTGCAGCACGTCGCCGGACCAGCCGATCGCCACGCAGATATCGCCGTTCGCCAGGTCGTTAATGTACTGGGAAGAGTGGAAGTAGCGGATATTAGGGCGCAGCTTCATCAGCAGATCGTTGGCGGCGCCGGTGTAGTCTTTCGCATCGGTACTGTTAGGATCTTTGCCGAGATAGTGCAGCACGGTGGCGTAAACTTCGCTCGGCGCGTCGAGGAAGGTGACGCCGCAGCTCTTGAGCTTCGCAAGATTTTCCGGCTTGAGGATCAGGTCCCAGCTGTCCACCGGCGCATCTTTGCCAAGGGCCGCCTTCACCTTATCGACGTTATAGCCGATGCCGGTGGTGACCATCATGTAGGGAATGCCGTATTTGTTGTCGTGGTCGTTATGGGCCACCAGCTTGAGCATATCCGGGTCGAGATTTTTGTAATTCGGCAGCTTGCTCTTGTCCAGCGGCGCGAAGATACCCGCCTGCGCCTGGCGCTCAAGGAACTGCGAGGACGGCACGACCAGATCGTAGCCGGTGCTGCCGGCCATCAGTTTGCCCTCCAGCACTTCGTTGGAGTCAAAAACGTCGTACACCACCTTGATGCCGCTCTCTTTTTCAAAATTGGCGATGGTGTCCGGCGCGATATAGTCGGACCAGTTGTAAATATGCAGCGTTTTCTGTTCTGCGGCCAGGCTCCCGGCAGACACCGCCATCAGCGCGGCCGTAACCATACCCGTTAACCATTTTTTATTAAAAGCGGTCATAGCTCTTTCCTTCTCCACGTCCGTTACAGGCGGACCAAAATAGACCCGTTTCTGTGCATGCAAAAACCATGCATGTTTTGTCAGTCTGCAAAGAAAAGGAGAGCGGTACTCTCCCGGCAGGCAGCGCGTGCGTATGCTGAAACCGGCGTTACTGCATTGTTAAATCGCAGTTATTATCACGCCGGGTCATCAGGCTTCGCCAGAATAACTGTAGCCGCGGTACGAGGCTATAGCCCGCGGATAAAAGCGTCTTTTATCAATTTTTTATGCAAGATCACTTTATTGCCTGCCGTACTCCGGGCGCAGGAATAGTGAATAATTCTTTAATAAAAGGTTAAATGAGGAGTTATGACGGTTTTTGGCAGCCGCGCGGGCGGCGGCTGCTTAAGCGGGGGCATTTTTCAGTGAAGGAAGTGGACCAGCGGCTCTTCTTTCACCGGCTCTTCGTCTTCGCCTTTAAAGAGCAGCTGGTGGGCGCCGGCTTCGAGGATAACCATTGACACCTGCTCTTCGCTCTGGCGGAAGAACCATTCGAACTGCTCGCGGCTGACGCCGACGTTAACCGACAGGGACTGGCACACCACCAGCTTCGGCAGGTTATCGTCCTGCACGTCAAGGAACGCCTTCACCGTCAGCGAGCTGGCGTTGATCGCCGAGAGGTCGGCGGCCAGCGGCAGCAGCGCCGACGGTTTAACCTCGGCGAGCGCGGAGAACAGCACCACGTTGTCCAGCAGATCGATTTTGGCGTCGAAAATGCCCTCAAAATTCTGCATATGCGGCAGGTGCAGCGCCTGGCAGGAATCGCATTCAAAGAAGCTGATGCCCATATCGTCGAGCCAATGACGTAGCGTATTCAGGTCGGGGACGACGAGTGAATCCATAGTAGCGGCCACCTTTTGCTGGGTAAGTAAACATAAAACCGGCATAGCTTACGCAAAAACAGTCCGCAGCGCTATGCGTGAGGCGCTATCCGCCAATTTTGAGACAGAAGCCCGGCCGCGCCTGCTGCTCAATCCACTGGATCATCCTGGCGGCAATATCCAGGCCGGTGGTTTTTTCTATCCCCTCCAGCCCCGGCGAGGCATTCACCTCCATCACCAGCGGACCGCGGTTTGAGCGCAAAATATCGACGCCGGCGACCTCAAGGCCGAGGGTCTGGGCGGCCTTAATGGCAATCGCCCGCTCCTGCGGCGTAATGGTGGCGATGGTCGCCACGCCGCCCCGGTGCAGGTTGGAGCGAAAATCGCCCTCCTTCGCCCGCCGCTCGATGGCGGCCACCACCTCGTTGCCCACCACCAGGCAGCGGATATCGCGCCCCTTAGCCTCGGCGATATACTCCTGGACTAGGATGTGGGCGTTGAGGCCGCGAAAGGCGTCGATAACGCTCTCTGCCGCCTGGCGCGTTTCCGCCAGCACCACGCCGATGCCCTGGGTGCCCTCCACCAGCTTCACCACCAGCGGCGCGCCGCCGACCATATCAATCAGATCGCGGGTATCGTCCGGGGAGTGGGCGATGCCGGTCTTCGGCAGATCGATGCCCTGGCGGGCCAGCAGCTGCAGAGAGCGCAGCTTGTCGCGGGCGCGGGTGATGGCCACGGATTCGTTGAGCGGATAGCTGCCGAGCAGCTCAAACTGGCGCAGGGCGGCAGTGCCGTAGAAGGTTATCGCCGAGCCGATGCGCGGGATCACCGCATCGAAGTGCGGCAGCTGGCGGCCCTTGTAGTGGATGGACGACGCCGCCGGGCTGACGTTCATGTAGCAGGAGAGCGGATCGAGGATCTCGACCAAATGGCCGCGCTTCACCGCGGCCTCCTTCAGACGCTTACAGGACCAGAGCGTACCGTCCCTGGACAAAATGGCAATCTTCACCCTTGACCTCGTTATGATGGTCCGAAAAAGTCCTGCGTATCATACTCTGCGCCGCTTTTATCGGATAGCCCAACCCTGCTTGTGAAGATAGTCGAGAATGAAAGGCCGCGTCTCTTTGATGATGGTACGGCGAATGTGGTCGCTCCAGGTGTCGCGGCGGGTGTTGCTGTCGCGGGAAAGATAATAGGCGGCCACCTCTTCGTCATAGTCGGAGAGCGCCTGCGGATCGACATTCTGGTAGCGGTTTTCATGCACCAGGATCGCGGCGGGCAGGCGCGGCTTGACGTCCGGATTATCGGCAGGCCAGCCGAGGCAGAGGCCAAACAGCGGCAGCACGTATTTCGGCACCCCGAGCAGTTCGCCGACCTCTTCAATGTGGTTGCGAATACCGCCAATATAGACGCCGCCCAGGCCCAGAGACTCGGCGGCAATCAGCGCATTCTGCGCCATGATAGCGGTGTCCACTGCCCCCAGCAGCAGCTGCTCCGCCCTACCCAGCTGCGCGTCGGGGCAGATCTGCAGGTGGCGATTAAAATCGGCGCAGAATACCCAGAACTCGGCGGCTTTCGCCACGTGCTGCTGGCCGCCGCTGAGCGTGACCAGCTTTTCCCGCAGGGCCGGGTCGGTCACGCGAATAATCGAGGTGCACTGCAGAAAGCTGGAGGTGGAGGCAGACTGCGCGCCGGCAATAATCGCCTCGCGCTGCGCGTCCGTAATGGGCCGGTCGGTAAAGTGGCGGATGGAGCGGTGGCTGCGCAGCAAATCAATGGTTGGCGTCATATCTCTTCCTGATAAATGAGGGAATTTGCGGGAAAGTATAGCGGGGGTATGGGATTGCGTAATTGGCAAAACATAGCCCTAAACCATCGTAGTAAGAGGCAGAACCTTCTTTTACCGCGCCGCCGATGGCGGCACAATGCCCGCTATTCGCCGTCAGGCTCAGTGAAAATAGTGGGAGAGTATATATGTTTACGGTTATTTTTGGTCGTCCGGGCTGCCCGTACTGCGTCCGCGCAAAAGAACTTGCCGAGAAGCTCACCCGCGAGCGCGACGACTTTAACTACCGCTACGTGGATATCCACGCGGAAGGCATCAGCAAAGCCGACCTGCAGAAGACCGTCGGCAAGCCGGTAGAGACGGTGCCGCAGATTTTCGTCGATCAGCAGCACATCGGCGGCTTCACCGATTTTGAAGCCTGGGCGAAAGCCAACCTCGGCCTGTATGCCTGAGCCGCCGCGCGGCGCTAGCCGCGCCCGCGCTTTATCAGCGCGATACGCACGACCTGAAAGCACAGCGTGCCCAGCGCAGACCAGAAGACGGCGCTCGACAGCCACGCCAGCTCCTGCCACAGCGAACGCGGGATCTCGATGACGTGACGGATCATCAGCAAACAAACTGGCACCGCCAGCAGGGCGCCAATCACCGTACGCAATACGGTCTGCCCGCCAATCATCAACGCAGAGCACAGCCCCGGTACGATAAACAGCAGCAGCCCCAGCTCCCGGTGCCCCGGCGAGCGGACGATGGCGACGTCCTTATTGAGCAACAGAAAACCACACACGGCAATAAACAGCATAAAGCAGCAGATTATGCCCGGCCAACACTGTTCCGATTTCAAGATGCCTCCTGACGTTTCCTCTATCAAACATCCACAACCTACAGTCAGATAAAGATACTGGCACTCCCTGCCATACGAGTTCATACATGCGCAAAAACAGAATGTTGCTGGCCGTATTAATCAGGAACGATTAGACTAACGGCGCTATTTATTGTGATTATCAGGTCGCCCTGATGGGCTCTTTTCTTGCGACTTCAGGAAAAACATTAGCCCAAATAATCACACTTTTCAACAACTTACTAGTAAACAAGAAGTTAGCTTTCGTGAATATAAACGTCGCAGACTTGTTAAGCGGGAATTACATCCTGTTATTATTTGTGGTACTGGCGCTGGGCCTGTGCCTGGGGAAATTGCGCTTAGGTTCTGTCCAACTGGGTAATTCCATTGGAGTTTTAGTGGTCTCTCTGTTATTAGGCCAGCAGCATTTCAGTATTAACACTGATGCATTAAACCTCGGCTTTATGCTGTTTATTTTCTGCGTGGGCGTGGAAGCCGGACCTAACTTTTTTTCCATTTTCTTCCGCGACGGTAAGAACTATTTAATGCTGGCGCTGGTGATGGTGGGCTCGGCGCTGATGATGGCGCTGGGGCTCGGCAAGCTGTTCGGCTGGGACATTGGCCTGACCGCCGGGATGCTGGCGGGGGCAATGACCTCAACGCCGGTGCTGGTGGGCGCGGGCGATACCCTGCGCCACTCCGGCATGGCGGGCGGCGCGCTGGCTATCACCCAGGACCACCTCAGCCTCGGCTACGCCCTCACCTACCTGGTCGGCCTCGTCAGCCTGATCGTCGGCGCGCGCTACATGCCGAAACTGCAGCACACCGACCTGCAGACCAGCGCCCAGCAGATCGCCCGCGAGCGCGGTCTGGACACCGACTCGAAGCGTAAAGTCTATCTGCCGGTGATCCGCGCCTACCGCGTCGGCCCCGAGCTGGTGGCCTGGGCCGACGGTAAAAACCTGCGCGAGCTGGGCATCTACCGCCAGACCGGCTGCTATATCGAACGCATCCGCCGCAACGGCATCCTCGCCAGCCCCGACGGCGACGCGGTGCTGCAGATGGGCGACGACATCGCCCTCGTCGGCTATCCGGACGCCCACGCCCGCCTCGACCCCAGCTTTCGCAACGGCAAAGAGGTATTCGACCGCGATCTGCTCGATATGCGTATCGTCACCGAAGAGATCGTGGTTAAAAACCACAACGTGGTCGGCCGCCGCCTGGCGCAGGTCAAGCTCACCGACCACGGCTGCTTCCTCAACCGCGTCATCCGCAGCCAGATTGAGATGCCTATCGACGACAACATCGTGCTCAACAAAGGCGACGTGCTGCAGGTGAGCGGCGACGCCCGCCGGGTGAAGAGCATTGCTGATCGCATCGGCTTTATCTCGATCCACAGCCAGGTCACCGACCTGCTCGCTTTCTGCGCCTTCTTTATCGTCGGCCTGATGATCGGCATGATCACCTTCCAGTTCAGCAGCTTCAGCTTCGCCATCGGCAACGCCGCCGGCCTGCTGTTCGCCGGCATCATGCTCGGCTTCCTGCGCGCCAACCATCCGACCTTCGGCTACATCCCGCAGGGGGCGCTGAATATGGTGAAAGAGTTCGGCCTGATGGTGTTTATGGCGGGCGTCGGCCTCAGCGCCGGCAGCGGCATCGGCAGCGTCGGCGCCATCGGCGGCCAGATGCTGATCTCTGGCCTTATCGTCAGCCTGGTGCCGGTGGTGATCTGCTTCCTGTTCGGCGCCTACGTGCTGCGCATGAACCGCGCGATGCTCTTCGGCGCGATGATGGGCGCCCGCACCTGCGCCCCGGCGATGGAAATTATCAGCGACGCCGCGCGCAGCAATATCCCGGCGCTGGGCTATGCCGGCACCTACGCTATCGCTAACGTGCTGTTAACCCTGGCAGGTACGCTGATCGTCATTATCTGGCCGGGACTCGGATAAATCCCAAGATTGAGAAAAGCAGAAAAAAATGTGAGATAGGCAGAACTTTCGCTCCGGCAGGCAGTCATAAGTAATGCCACTGCTTTTCTTTGATGTCCCCATTTTGTGGAGCCCATCAACCCCGCCGATTCGGTTCAAGGTTGATGGGTTTTTTGTTGGCTGGAACTCGGTGCCTTTCTAATCAGCCAATTATGAGCCACCTTTACGCCAGATGGCGATAAAATGGCGTCAGCGAAAAAACTTGAAGCCGTAGCCCAGCAGACTTACCTCTGATTTTTCCCCCTGCTCTCCCCTTCAAAGTCATCGCATCCAAACGACAAATGAATACAATCGATAAAAAATCAGCAAGGAAAGCGCATGTTCGACTTTTACCCAGAGAAGACTTATAGCAGAGCCGAAGTCATGAGTAGGCCATCACCTGTCCCTACAGTGAACGGGGTTTATTTTTGGTGGTTCAAAGAGATTCCGCCAGGAGTGCCAACAGAAGGGTGTATCACAGCAGAAGGTTACACGCTTCTCTATGTCGGCATTTCACCCGATAAACGCGGGAAACCCAATAGCCGATCGAATTTACGAAAGCGCCTCAAAACACATTACAGCGGCAATGCCGCAGGCTCAACTCTTCGACGTACACTCGGCGTGCTGCTGAGTGGAGTAAGTTGCTTCCCCCTTCGCCGGGTAGGTTCCGGCTCCAGAATGACATTCACTCATCCAGGTGAGCAGTGGCTTGACGTTTGGATGGAGCAAAATACCAGGGTTCACTGGATACCTGTTGAAGCACCGTGGGAAGTTGAAGACAAATTGATCGCATCCATTCCCCTACCTTTAAATATTCAGGGAAATGCTCACAGCTTTAAACCCACGCTTTCCGAGAAGCGGACTCAGGCAGCAGCTGAGGCACGATTGATGGATATTGCAGATGAGCGGGGTTTAAGAAGACGATTAGCAGCGCAGTAAGACCACGTCGCCCGATCAGCGTCAATAAGCAAATTGTTCCTGCATACCTTTTGGATGAGGTAGTACCGTGCTAATTTTTTGCAGACGGCATACTGACCGCACAAAAGTCTCATGCGCCACAAAGGTATGCCCGCACTCGATGCTAGTGCACTGGTTGTAGCGTTCTTTGGTTTCATTGGAAACCTGTAAGCTGCTTCGGGTATGTGCCGCCTGGCCGCACATAGGGCAATTCAGCATAATAATTAGCCCTGACCATTGTAGAAATCGGCCTGCCCTTCAGCGAGCTGGAGAGCGGAAGACGCAACACCATGCTGTAAACGCTCCCATTGCATTTTGGCGGCCCATGCGGCGTTGGCCCGGTTGGCATAAGTCCGGTTCAGTACCAGCACGTTTTCATCCGTGCCGACCAGATAATCCCCTGTTTTGCCTCCGGCTCCTTTGCAGTCGTGGTTTTCTTCCGACGCTTAACGCTTGTGGTTTCCTTCTGTGTTGGCTCCCGCGTATGCAGCCAGCAGGCAATCACGCCCGTAACAGAGTTGATGCTGTCGATAACCTGCCGGCGAGTGGCGGTGGTCTGGCTCACCAGAAACGGCGCTGGCAGCAATACGCCCAATATCGGCAGTAGCATTCAGCATATAATGCGGCATCTTCTCACTTGCCACTTCGTTCAACGGGACACACGGCAAGCAGTGAATCTGGGCCAGAAAGCCATCAAGCAGAGTTGAGTCCTTAATGAGATCGGTAAGCAGCCAGCTTTCCGGCGCGGTAAGCTGGTGTGGCTGTTCCGGGTTCAGCTTATTGCGCAGTGTCTGAACGTTCATTTCAGCGCGATCTGCCAGCTTTGACATATTGTGGCCTAAGGCAAAGGCCCGGTAGACTTGTCGTTTATGGTGTCTACAGGTAGCCCGGTCAGCCCGCTATAACGTTCGATTGTGACCTGCGGCGTATTCAGAGTGATTGAAATGTTAGGGGTCATGATGCAACATCTCCTATTGGCTTGTGGTGAGCCGGTAGTAATCGTGCCCCCCCAAATGGGAACAAAATTGATACCAAGATCGCATAAGAGATATGTCAACATCAAAGTACCCAAATGAGATCAAAATAAATCCCAATCAGGGTGGTAAAGCTGCGATAGAGCGTTTGGTCAAAGCTTATGGCTTCACAACGCGTCAAGCGCTGGCAGATCATCTTGGGGTATCAAAAAGCACTTTAGCTAAAAATTATATGAGAGGAAAGTAAATAAAGTAGAATAGAATGCAATATCGAGGTTATTGGTAAGGTGATACTTACCTGCAAATAATACATTCAATTTGAGGGAAAAGAAATGATTGTTGGTGTTATTTTAAGGAACTTCAAAAACTTTAGAAATCAGCATTATATACCATTAACAGTGAATGCTCGTTCTTCTTGGTTAATTGGCGAGAATGGTGTTGGTAAAAGCTCAATACTTCAAGCATTGGATACAATTCTTAATAAAAATGACTTTAATAAATTAGACATAAACAATGATGCCCGTAGCCAAGGATTATTGACCAGAGAACCATTCATTGTTCCCATTTTTCTTATTCGTAAAGAAAAAATCAGAAGTAATGCATCAATTTATAAAACTCTAGAAGTTATTAGTGATATCACTTGGCAAATTGAAAGTGAAGATTTTAACTTATTACAAAGACCATTGGCTGAAAAATTCGTAGCTCACAGGACTTTGTTAGAAGAAAAATATTCCAACTCCAAATATTTTTTAATTCCAATTGGATCAATTAAGAAGGGGGCAAATGACATCCCAGTACCTACGATGTCTATATTTGAGTCAATTGAAGATTACCATATTGAGCTAGAAAGCCTTATTCCGGACTCAACATCAGTAACATCTATCCAACGAAAATATTTTTTCCAAATAGCATTATCTAGAATGCTCGACCATATTAAAGAAATCTATAATTATATTTACTTACCTGCTGAAATTACAGTATCAGAATATTCGAAAATTGAAAGTAATCTTTTACAATCTCTCTTAGGCGAAAACCTTCAACAAAAAATCAGTAAAATAATCAAAAAGAAAGATATAACTGAAATAAATCGTTTCCTTAATGAATTCGTTGAACAAATTTCAAAAAAACTGGATGGACGCTATCAATTCAAAAAGCCATCTCAAAGGCAAAATTCATTCACACAAAGGCATATGGTAGCCAACATCATCGAATCCTATTTCAGTGATAAGATTCTCCATTACATAGATAGTGTAAATAAAGATACACCCATTCAAAATTTAAGTTCTGGTGAAAAAAGAAAGGCATTACTAGATCTTGCAACTAATTTCCTAAAACATAATCCCCAGAAATCTCAACAAAGTACTATACTTGCTATAGATGAACCAGAGTTATCATTGCATGCCACATCATGTTTTCAACAGTTTGAAAAAATCAAAACAATAAGCAATATTGGAATTCAATCAATTTGCACGACACATTGGTATGGTTTTTTGCCCGTGGCAGGTTCTGGAACTGCCATTTATATAGCACCTTCACAAAATCAAATTAAGGCTTTAGACTTATCTAATTATAAAGATGAATTAAAAATTCTCACCACAGAGACAAATGGTTCTTATTTAGATGTTTTAGAAATGAAAAGCAACCATGATCTTACCCAATCCATTGTTTATTCAATCACTTCACAAAATAGCTATAACTGGATTATATGTGAAGGTAAAACAGATAAAAAATATATTTCTAAACATTTGGAATTTGAAAGTGTTGATAATTTGATTGTGCTATCCGTAGGTGGTTCAGTTGCTGTAAAGAAAATCTACAATCTTTTAATCCTTGCTTTAGAAGACCGTAAAAAAACGATTTCAGGGAAAGTATATTGCTTATTGGACACCGACCATAAATACAGCGTATTTCACGCAACCGATACTATCCCAAGTATTAAAATCCGTAGATTGCTACTCAACCAAAATATGGATGAGATTATTTTAGCAAAAGTCACTGATGATAGTGTTTATCCACCTACAGAGATCGAGCAAGCATTAGATGCTGAATTTTATATCGAAACTCTTAGAACATTATATAATAATGGTGAGGAAGCATTCTCATTTATGAAAAACCCCTTAATTTTACAATCATCTGTTTCTGGCGGAGCCTTAGATTTAAATATGACTGAACGTAAAAAGATTACTGAATATTTTGACACGCCAGGTAAAAAATATGAATTTTGTAACACCTATATTGAAATTATGTCAGAGTCAGAATATATCCAAACTCCTAGATGGTTAATGGATATTCGGGATTTCTTCCAAAATGAAGATGATGTATCGTAACTAAGTATTCATATATTGACCACTGGTCAAACATACAGCTAAAGCTAGTCCTCAGACATGAGGGCTTTTTTATGGCAGTACGAAAACTCGACACAGGGAAATGGGTTTGTGAATGTTACCCCGCCGGGCGCTGTGGACGGCGCGTGCGTAAACAGTTCGCCACCAAAGGCGAAGCATTGGCTTTTGAACGCCACACAATGGAAGAGACAGAAGCTAAGCCTTGGCTGGGTGAATCGGTAGATCGCCGGACTCTGAAAGACGTCGTTGAACTCTGGTTCAAACTACACGGCAAATTGTAAGCACACCTGTTTTAGTTCCACGCACTTTTTGAGTTTTCCGGTTTCTCAGCCATCAGCCGGTACTCTTCCGGCGTCAGGTTGTTCAGGGATTCATGAGGCCGCTCGCTGTTGTATTCCGTCAGCCAGCGCTCTGTTATTTCCCGTGCTTCATTCAGTGTTCTGAACAGACTTCTGTCCGATACGTCCTGTTAAAACGCTCGATAAACGCGTTCTGCGTCGGCTTACCCGGCCTGATAAATTCGAGCTGCACGCCATGCTCTTCCGCCCAATTAGTTCTGGCCCGTTATCCATCCGCATCTTCAGTGGGTAGCCGCGTTTTGCCACGATCCGGTCCAGTACCCGGACTACACGCTGTGCCGGAATATTCAGGTCGATCTCTATCGCCAGCGCTTCACGGTTATAATCATCCACAACATTAAAGGTACGAAATCGCCTGCCACAGACCAGCGCATCGTGCATAAAGTCAATCGACCAGCCCTGGTTCAGCGCTTCAGGCGTAGCCAGTGGTGCCGGGTTACGTACCGGCAGACGCTGCTTTCCCTTGCGTCGAAAATTCAGTTTTAGCAGGCAGTAAATCCGGTGAACGCGTTTATGGTTCCAGGTTTTTCCCTGTCTTCGCAACAGTCGGAACAGCTTCTTAAAGCCATATCGCGGGTAGCACTCTGCCAGCTCCGTCAGCAGCTGAATCACCGGTTCATCGCGGCGGGTATTGGGCTGGTAAACGTAGACCGTCCTGCTCAGCGATAATGTCCTGCACGCCTGGCGGATGCTCATGGCAAATTGAGCTGTCAGGTAGCTGACGAGCTCCCGGTTTATCGCTGGTTTTAAAGCTTTTTTTCGATGACGTCCTTCAGAGCCCGGTTCTCCAGGCTCAGATCGGCAAACATCTGTTTAAGACGGCGATTTTCATCTTCCAGATCTTTCATCTTTTTAATATCTGACGCCTCCATACCGCCGTACTTTGCTTTCCAGTTGTAATAGCTGGCTTCGGAAATACCGGCTTCCCGGCAGACGTCTTTAACGGTGCGTCCCGCTTCGACAGACTTCAGGACGGCGATGATCTGGTGTTCGGTGAATCGGGCTTTACGCATGGCGATCTCCTTAGGGACATAAGTCATGTATGTCGGAAGATCTCTAAAAGTGAATGGTTCAGTTTGCAGGGATGCTTACACAACCATGGGTCAATCATCCTTAGATGCAGCTCACGTGCGCGCCTGACATTCGCGGAGTATCATTAGGACGATCTTGATTATCAGGGATATTGATTATGAATGAGTTACAGAAACAGGGCTTAGAACTTCGTACTAAAGCTAAAGAATTAGCTCTTGCTGCTTTGGCAAAACATCCTGATGGACGCATAAATGGTAAAGGCGTTAAGCAAGCGGAAATATTTCGTCTCTGCGGTCTGGACTGGGGAGATTACCCTAAAGCCCCAAGTACACAGCAACAATACTGGGCAGTAGCCCTTCTCCGCGAACTTGAATCAGAGGGAACGGTGGAGCAAGTCGAGGAGAAAGGCCCTTGGCGTTTAAAGTAAGTCACAGTGCTCCAAGTGGGAGCCTGTACATAAATTTGTGTAATTGCCTGATTTTGATATGTTCAATTCAACATCACAGGCAGGTTACTTTATGGACGAAAAACAGTTGCAGGCTCTGGCTAATGAACTGGCCAAAAATCTCAAAACTCCCGACGATCTCAGCCAGTTCGATCGCCTGCTGAAGAAAATCAGCGTTGAGGCGGCCCTCAATGCCGGGATGTCTCACCATCTGGGCTACGATAAAAATCAGCCTAAACCGGGCTCCAACACCCGCAATGGCTACTCAACAAAGACCGTAGCCACTGCGGATGGTCCACTTGAACTGCGTACTCCCCGGGATCGCGAAGCCACCTTTGAACCCCAGTTGCTGAAGAAAAACCAGACCCGTATTACCGGGATGGATAACCAGATTTTATCCCTGTACGCCAAAGGGATGACCACCCGCG